>Ga0209611_10001293_pt1 | contig 42062 bp, 40 predicted proteins | sample S1TSphgellanicum_3_FD_187693 | JGI IMG/M metagenome (GOLD analysis project Ga0209611, IMG submission 187693) | Host-associated microbial communities from peat moss isolated from Minnesota, USA - S1T2_Fc - Sphagnum magellanicum MG (SPAdes) (version 2) | ecosystem: Host-associated > Plants > Peat... | reverse complement strand
TTTTTTTTTTTTTTTTTTTTTTTTTTTTTCAATTTTGTGATGTATAGTTGTAAGTAGTGATCATCCACAAGATGATTTAGCCTGATTTGGCTGCATACCATCATATATGAACACTAGAATCCTTCTATATCCTTAGCTACCATGCTGAAACTCATCATGAAATTCAGGTGATTTGGAATATTTTTTCTTTGAAATCTAGAGAATATATTTACCATTTTTTCCATGAAAAATCCTTTGGATATGTCAAAATCTTTTTTTTTTAAAGTTGAAAATTTCGCCAAATTTCGCCCAAAAAAACTATGATATAGTATTAAAAAAGTAGGAATTAGTCACTTGAATTTATTTGTTTACATGATTGTAGTGCTTGTTTTTGGCAAAATTTCGCCATTTTTTGACAAAGAAATTGGGAAAATTTTAGAATTTTTTGTTTTCCTAGTGTAAATTCGACTAAGTTTTCCAATTTTGTTTTTTAAAAAATTCCAAAATTTTGATATCACAAAAATGGAAAAAGATTGCTGCATGGTTGTAGCAGTGTTTTTTTTTTTTTTTTTTTCAATTTTTTTTTTTTTTTTTTTTTCCAATTTTTTGATGTTGCACCCAACATGGCAATCAGCCACTAGAGGATTTAGGTAGACAAATTGAGAAGTAGAAAAATTATAAATCATGCTATATTTTGGTGGCTTGCTAGAACCTAATATCTAAATATTGTGATTTTCAAGGAAGAAAACTAGAATTTTGCCAAATTTTGCCCAAAAAATTGGTGATTTCATAGTTTCCTAGAGACAAAAAAATTGGAATTTAAAAAAAAAAAGCCTTTGACCATGTTGTTGGGTCCTTTTTTTTCACAAAATGGTGAAAATTTGCCACAAAAAAATGTTGGGTTGTAGGGTAAATTTTGAATTACTAGTGGTAAGTTGGAAGGGGTTAAAGTAAGTGGGCATGTTGAGCCCACTAGATCAAGGATGAGGTCAATGATTTTATGTAGGTTTGTTGGCCTTGCCTTGGTAGGCAAGGATATTGTGTTTAGATTCATTATAGAGTATAGTAGCTTAAGGGATTTTGGCCCCTATTAGGTAATAAATAATAGGTCTATTTTTATATGAGGATTTTTGAAAGATGATATTTTGGCTTGTGTTGAAACTTGAGATTAGTTATAGAGTTGTAATATTTTGAAGGGTTTTGGTTTCTTTTAAATGAATTTTTTGAAGATTATATTTTAGCATGGTGAAATATTTGAGTTTCCATAATTCTTTTTTTGCCTAAAAACTAGGGAAACTCAAATATTTTAATATAAATGGCAAGGCCACCGTGCAACATACCCCTTGTTAAAGTTGCCATCATTATTATAGATCTTGTTTTTAACACTATCTTTTATCATTGGATTTTAGTCAAAACAGACATTTGGACAAGTTGACTCCATAATCAAGAAAAGGACCAATCATTTAAGACATCACAATGTAGCACATCAATCATTTTGGACATGATTGAATTACTAATTATGTTCATTATGTCATGTCTATTTTAACTAAAAATTAACAAGCACTAGTTGAAGTGGCTTGTTGGTTTTGACTAAAAATTGACAAAGGTGCTAATTAATATTGTTGATTAATAGGTAGCATAAATAATGAATATGATTCTTAAATAATGTATTATATATTATAAAATAATAGTAGGCAATTTCCTCAAGGCTAGGTACTTCGCCAAACCTCTATCAAGCTTCAGCAAACCTCCCTGAGCCTAAACTTTCATCCTCAAGCTTTCACCAAACCTAGGGAACCCTCATTTCACTACAAGAATTCAAAGTTTAATTGATTGAAAAACTAGCAAAAAATGATTCAAAAATGACAATGATAAAAAAGGCCATCCACTCGTTTTGGACAAGTTGTTATTAACATTGCCCAATGCAATTAGGTGGTCTTTTTGACCAAGACTAGGGTGGCACTTTTGAGTAATGACTTTTTTGACTAGTCAATATATCAAGTTCCCCATTTGCATGGTAGTCAAATATGACCAATCAAAATGGTAGTCACTTTCAACTAGTCATTTACTTGACACATGGCAACATATGAATATATATTTTTCCACATGTCAATGTTTTGTTATGTCATATAAGTCCTACCTACCTACAATCATAGGTCTATGATATACAAGTACACTGTGTACATGACCAAATATTTGAAATTCATATATCTAATTTGCACAAGTTTGAACCCAAGACCTCATAGAATCATCCCAATGCCTTTGCCACCAAGCTACACAACCTTTTGTTAATAAATATGTGTAACATTTTCATTTGTCTTGTCAACTATGAAACCATTAGAAAATTCTTTTTTATTTCACATTTTGTTCAAATGAAGAAAATTAAAACATCATCTTGTAGCTTATTCAAATATTTATTTTAATAAAATCAATATAATTTATAAATGTTCAAATAAGTTTTAAGATTTTTTTTTGAAAACTACAAATTGTTGACAAATTCAAACATGTTAATTATGGTTCTTACATTTCAAACTCCATTCATTATGTGATTGAACAAAATTATGTAAGTAAATAGGTAGGGTAAGGTATGTCATAGGTAGGTAGGTAGACATAAGGTAAGTAGGTAGCACATCAAGTGACAACATATAGTTTAACACAATTGTTGTTATTGCATATGAAGACAATGCAACTTCAAATACAAAATAATATGAATAACATTCTATGGACTAATTTTATTTGGGTTTGGAAAATTATGTTCACCCAAGGCCTGGGGATTTGCTTCTCCTTTGTTATTATGTCCTTAATTTTTAAAAAAACTCTCTAGGGATCCAATTTGTAGTAGTTATTTGTTCCATCTCACTTGATTTTTTTTACAAATGGGGGGGCAATACATATCTAAACATCCAAATTTTAGTATGTTATTCAATAATTGAGGTGACATTAAATGAAAACCAAGAGATAGAGGAGACTAAAGGCTATTGAATTATATATATACATATCATTTTTTTTTATTGTCTTATTAAAAAAATCAAGAAACAATTGTTAAACACATTACATAACCAAATTCACAAAGATTTGTACAAAACTTGTTCACATTAAAACTTTTGAATTACATTGATATTGCAATAGAAAAGAAAACCTTTCCAAATTAACAAGCAATTCATTTGGTTCTTGAGCTACAAGTTGCCTTATTAAATGGTAGAATTAATGGACAAGTTATTAAATTTAACATGGCTTGCCACACAAGTAGACAAGTTTTGTAAATACAGTAGAACATGTCTAAAACAATATTGTTTAATTCAATAACCTCTGTAATTCAATATATGCACCCGGTCCCAACGTTGGGCCCATACTCAATTCAATAAAACTCTTTAATTCAATATTCAATAACTTTTTGCAGTCCCGAAAATTTTGTAATTCAATACAACCTACAAAACACAAAAAAAAATAGCTACAAAATCGCTGCAAACCTCCCTAAACTAGCTAGAAAAAGTCATTGATGCTCTTCTGCACCATTTGGCGGGTCATAAACATGCTGACCTTTTCTTGCATGCGCCTCAATGACGAGATAAACACAACATTATCGCCGTCTTGCTGGAGCCAAAAAGTTTCTAGGGACTACAACATGTTGGCTTCCTTAGTCGACACTAGAACAACTTCTTGATTGTCATCCTCCTCGTCAGCATCATTAGCCTGAGTGCCTTCCAGCTGAGGGAGATGACCATTAATGATTTCGTCAATTGTCGGTCTGTAGGAGACAATATCCTCATCCGGATAGGTGAGAAGGCTCTTAATGTCCATCGAATTTTAGTAGTGTAGCCTAGTAATCTACGACTCTAGCTCGTCAATGACGTCCTTGTCAATGAGGTCCTCCTAAGTCGGTGCTGCCTGCCCAGGGCCCTTTATCGTGCGGATTTGGCAGTGCCTGTAGCAGTTTTAGATGGTCGCAATCTTGACATTTGTTGCCCAGATAGGAACAGCGAGCCAGATGGCCTGCAACACGTTAATTTTTTGTGTTTGGTCAATGTCGTCCTCAAGGCGCTGCAGCATGAGATAGTTGAAGCGACGGTGGTAATAGGCTTTAAAATTGCGGCTGATGTCGGCTTCACATGGCTGGATCTTGGACGTCATATTGGGAGGAAGGTACAAGACACGTGTGTTTCTCAGTTGGATGTGGGCAGGAGTTGCTCAAGGGGGACATGTGCGCTGCAGTTGTTGAGAACCAAAAGGACTTTGCGGTTGGCAACATGAAGGTCAAATGCGTTCAACCATTCTAAGAAGATGATCTGCATCATCCAAGCCTTTGCATTGCTTCGATAAGTGTAGCCCAGGCTGCCAAGGTTAATGTTTTTGAAGCAATAGGGATTTTTGTATTTTTCGATGACCCAAAAGGGGAGCTTGTCGGAATCGTCTCCGTTACAGCAAAGAGCCAAGGTGAGCCGCTCTTTGTTCTGATTGCGCCCCTCAAGTTGCTCTGTTGCGAGGGAATTATCAGCCTGGAATTGAAAATGTTTAGCAAGGTCAGCATCAGAAAAAGGTGAAGACTTAGACGCAGATCACAATTAGACAGTAGATGTCCCAAACCTGCATGCGGAAGAAAAGGCTAGTTTCATCCATATTGTAGATGTCATTCCACGCATACTGGTCCAGCAACTAGCAAATTCCTGGGAGGCTAGGTTGACGGCATTCATGTCTACGAAGCCACTCTCACCAAAACGGCGGAAAGACTTGATTCCGCGACGAAGCTTGAATGTTTCCAACCAACCGTTTGAAAACTCAAACAGTTCATGGCCAGGATGCAGGCGATCCAAGATCTTTGCGGCATTTTCCTTGATGAGATCCCCAGATATTGGGATGTGTTCTTGGTTTGCCAGGATCCATTCAACGAGTGTTTCTTCCATCGTAGGGAACTTGACAGTCCGTTGGCACTTGCTCTGAATGTTGGGATCCTCATCACATCTGAGTAGCTCAGCTGAACGCTTCAAGGTCTGAGAAATCATAAGCTGGCTGACGTCGATGTTGTGTTCTGACTTGAGTTAGTGCTGAAGCTCAACTTGTGAAAGTGTAGGGTTGCATTTTTTGTGGTTGCACAAAGCAATGCGGACCTCGTCCGTCATCATCATGTATTTCCCGCCTTTCTTCGGGATGGTGTGTTGTTGGGGGCATGCGAGTACGCGCGCGCGTGTGTGGGGGGTGTTGACGGAGAAACAACCTTCGCGAAGGTTCCAACCGCATGTTTCAAACCTGTCCCTCCCTTCCCCCAAGCACCCCCCCCCCCACCCCTATTTATACCGTAATAAGAAGAGGCTTAAAATGGCCCAGTGTATGACCTTGCCTAATTCAATAACCTCTCTAATTAATACCGACCCCCCGGTCCCAACATTATTATTTTAGATAGGTTCTACTGTATGGGGGTTCCAATTATAAGACATAGCTAGGGTACTATAGGTAATGGCACGTCCTTTTTGTTGACAATTTATAAGATATAGTTAGGGTACTTAACTAATATAGGTAATGGCATGTGATTTTGATTAAACCTTTGGTAATTTTTATCAAGGACGTCATTTTTTGGTCCATTTCGACTATATGTCTCATTTGACACATAGTCAAATAGGTCATTCATATTATGATCCTTTGGTTTTTTTTAAAAAAAACAACATGCAATCAACATGAACTTCTCAAAAAGCCATGATTTTTTGTATGGTTTGTTAAATTCACATTTTGTTGCACTTCTTGTTTAAATATGTAAGAAGGTAGGTAAAAAAGTAGTAGCAAGGTCATAATAGGTGGGTAGGTAAGGAAGGTAGGAAGGAAAACACGTAAGTGTATTGGTCATCAACCTACCTACAACTTATCTACCTACCTACCTATTTATTTACCTACCCACTTACTTATTTACTTACTTACCCACTTACCTATTTTCCTATCTATATATTTACCTACCTACTTACCAACCTACCTACCTACCCCAAGCTAGATGTATACACCTAGATATAGCTTGGGGGGGGCCTACATACTTACATGCCTAGGCACACCAAATTATAAATCTAGTAATCACCATGACTAAAAACTAGCAAATGTTACATGTCACTTGTAACAATGTTAATAAAAGTGGCTTATGTTAATCATTATGCCTACATGCACTTAAGTCACGCAAACATAAAAATGCCAAGTGTAAGTGGTAAGTCATCAAAGTCATTTCAAACATACCTACTTTTGAAAAGGAGGCAAAATAAATCAACATAGGCATTTTGGACATGAAGTTCAATTACATCAATCACTTTAATCACAATGCTAAGGGTGTAAAAGACATGTTTTTTAGATAGTACATATTTATAAATAAATAAGCATTATTCAATCCATTTAATAACAAAATTAGGGTTTGTAGGAAAGGAATAGTTGCCATTTTTGTAGGATTAGAAGGGGCTACATTCACAAGATTGTTTAAGGAAATGTAAACATGTATATCAATGTTGTTTAGTTCTTCATTTCAAAAGAAAATTTTAATCCTAGTTATAACTCTTTTTTTGTTTTCGATGTAACCTCTAATTTGGTCTTGAAATTTGTTCTTTGAATGTTTTAAACTTTTGGTTCCAATCATTTTCACAAAGAATCTAAAACTAGTTTGGTTTAAGATTAGGTCCAGTTCTATATCCATTACAAACAAATAAATTATTTTTTGAGGTGCAATAATAGTTTGTTCAACTAGTGTACATAGACCAAGATAGAGATTATGGAAGATTAATTATGTACATCCAATCAAATGCAAGAATTTGCCTAAAATGTAGGGCCAAACATATTTTTTTAAAATATGTTTTTTATAATCTACTTAAAGAACTCAAACATGTTCAAATTGAGTACATCACAAACTTACAAGCTTCGTGGTTTTGTTTTAAATACGTGGAAAATTTATTATTTCATATTGTTTAAACTTGAATGTCATGCATTATTTAAACACAAAAATTATGTGCACAATTTTCGTATGTAAACAACACAAATAAATATACAACATGCGTGTCTAAACAATACAAATAGGCATATGACATTTGTGTCTAAATAATGCACACAACATCAATGTTCAAACAACATAAGTAGATGAATGACATTTGTGTTTATTCTATACGAACCTATGAAAAGAAAATATTGTGCAACTATTATTGCCAAATTGTGACCCATTGAGTTTGTGATGTAGCACCCCAATTTAAGTTTTAATTCAATTTTGAAAAAAGGTCAATTGTCGAATTAGGTTCCAAGAAAACTCAAAACCTACAATCCAAAGACCTTAGAACCTAACCTATAACCTACACCTAAACCTATGTAAATCCCAAAACCTACCAACATTGCCATGTTAAGAAGGAGGGGGAACTACGGTTGTTGATATGGAGTATAATAGAATTGTTTGCAAAATATAATAAGGCTAAATAGTGGTAATAACTAGTAGCCAATGTGCAATACTTTATTTTGAAGAAAAATTTCAATGCTAGGTTATTTAAAATTATATGTATTTTTTAAATAGTTAAAATCTTTAGGTATAAGGGTTTTAAAGAAAATTTGAGATTTACCAAAACCTTTGGATATGGTCCATATTTCTTTCCTCAAAAGTGGCAATTCTCAAGTAAAAGGTTTAAGATTTTTGAGTAGGAGTCAATTCTAGATGTGGTCAAGGTTTAAGGTTATCACAAAAAATAACAAAGATTTGAAAAATGTGAATTTGGTATTTAAAGTGGCATGATAATGAATCATTAATCTAGCTTTGATTTAATATAAATATTTCCTATTTATGATAGATATTGTCTTACAACTTCATAAACAAAATAACAAAATTTAAAGTTTGGTTATTGCTATTAATTCTTTCCATGTGTTGCACGAAGCTATGAATTTAGCACAAATATCCTTGTTTAAACAACACAAAAAATTGTACAAATAAGATCATTTCTCCATTTGGAAAAGAACAATTTGAAAGGAAAGATTTAAGGTATGATTTTAAAGCCTAGATGTCATGTTGGAAAAACTAACCTTGATTTATCCATATAAAATTAATCATTTTCAAAAAACATTTACTTTAACATTACTATTTTCATATTAACGTCAAACAATGAATTATACTTTAAGAATTCTACCTTAAGTGAGTAGCATTGCAAGAATTTACAAACATTGTAAGATGTGTCAATGTTCCATCTCAAGCCTACAACCCTTGCCCTCGCAAATCATAACTATACTTTTTCATAATGATAAAATTTCAATGCATTGGAATATTGATACAAAAGTGAGTTAAGGGTTGCACTATACAGATTGACCATTTTTTCAAGCTCTTGGTCTCTAGTTATTTTCTTGGTCTCATTCACAACACATAGCAAATCCCTCTCACCCACTTGTTTCCAACCCCAAAGCAACCTTCATGAAAAATAATTTAGGAATAAAAGGGATGCAATGCACATGCATGTACTACTTGTACATCAAATTCAAAACAAAATGCACGAAGGAAGTAAAACAAAGTGGATTAAAAAAAATCTAAATGAAAACCTCTCAAAAATCAAGTGAATTCATATTCTTCTTCAAAAAGCCTTGTATCTTCAATCAACTTCTTGTTTTCATCAAGCAGGGGTCCCACACGTCAAAAATTTATTGATACTCCTAAGATTGGTGATTCCATCACATACAATGTAAACATCATTAGGCCTATTTTATCAAGAAGAATCTATCCAAATTTTCAATCCCCACCTAGATTGTTGAAGATTTGTGATAACACCTAGGAAACTAAAAACCTATTCTTATATAAAATTTGAAAAAAAATCTTGGAACATGTGTATCACCATACCTTAACTAGCTTGTAACCAAGTTGCAAGAGAAATTTTTTAAAAATGGATGAAAAACCTCTAAAAGTGGAGCTACAACATATACTTTAGGTAGAGTAGTCCTCCCATAGTAGTGCATGATGAGTTCAATGTGAGTACTTGTTGTCATGTGTCTCATTTTAAACTCTAACTACATTAATTGTCTTCTTATTTTGGTTTGTTTAATTGATGTGATTAAGTCCTGAATATGAAGTGCTCATCCTAGTCTTTACAAAGCTCTTGCATGAACCTCTTGTTTCAACCTAAGGAGTTGGGAACATGCCCAAATTGCAAAAATATGGAACACATCATATTGCATAATTACCTTCAATATTATTTAACAAATTTTTAAAGGCACATCATATACCATGGAGGAAATTTGGTAATACAAAAAACATGATCTTTTGTCTCATGATCAATTAATATTGTTGCCAACTTTCATGGTATTTGTAAGTCCCTTAAATTAAGGCATTTTAATTCCCATTTATAAGATGTGAGAAAAAACATTTTCAAGGTATAGAATGGGGGGGGGCGAGACACTTTTCTGAATTTATGGAATATGTGAACAAAAGCATAAAGTATTTGTTGTCGGATAATTTTTTTTTTTCTATAATAGGTTTATGTTTATTTAAAAACCCAAGATATAATTATATAGGATATGTGTTAATCCCCAATATATTTTTAAAAAGTACTAAAAAATTTAGGTGTTTTTTTGTTAGTAGGTTCAATTAATAGGTTAGTAATTGAACTAATACTAGTAAATGAATTATTAACAAACTTGGAGGAACCTAAAGTGAAAGTCCCTTCACACAATTAACCTTTGAATCATTTGAAAAAACTTGCACTTTAGATAGGTATTTTGTTTTGGCAACTCCCAACTACGTAGTTGGAGGATATCATAAGTACATATGATATGTCGAAAAAATAATAATCTTATCACTTGATCTTACCATGTTTAGTTGCATCCTCATCAATCCTCATAACTTCAAGTACTAAAACTAAAAAAATATTTAATATAAAGTATCATAATTTGATGCAAATTAAAAAAAAGAGGTTGGTTTAAATATGTTATATTAAGAAAATAAATAATAATAGGGTTGAAAAAAGGAGGTTTTTTCACAAAATACTTTCTAATCAATACTTTGTTTGGTGTATGTAGTGTAAAATTTTAACACTCAACATCCTTTGGGGGGATCTACTTAAAACATGTCCAATATTTATGTGACCTTTTTTTATTTCATGCAAAGGTCAAAATGCAATTCATAATTCTAAATATGCAATTCAAATTGCTTGGGAAGCTAATTTGATAACATCTTTGAACCACTTAACCATTTGGTCATCACATCAAACGTTATTCCAATTGGATGAGATAACAATTAATCAATTTCCTTATTGTAAGGAAATGGGTAAAATAAGCACATAGGAAATAAATTAATGCAACATTTTGAAAAAAAAGGGGGAGATTGATTTATACTTTTTAGGGAAAAGATATTGTGTGATCATTTTCCACAAGTTATATAAACAACACATTACATTGCATGCATCATGTGAAGATAAATTGAGTTAAACAATGTGTCGTGAAGTACTTATAAAGTTCACATTGAAAATGCATGGAGATTAGTGGGTGCATTTCATTTTGATGTATACAAAAAAAATTGCCAAGAAATGTTTTGATATGTGCATTGGCCATGTTGGTATGCACATGGGCAATCTCCTTCGATAGGAGTGCAAACTCATGAACCTTCCCTATGTCATGCAAATCTTCTCACCTTCTACTTGGCAAGTTCCTTCAAGGAAAGCCAATGATCTAGTGGTATTTTCCTACTTGACACCATTCTCTAACTCTATTGTTTTGCTAATGTAGCATTGGATATGCTATGGATCTTCCTTAATCGAGGAATAGTTTGGAATATGTGTATTGTTTATGTTGTTTTGTAAAAATGAAGGGTAGCAACGATTTGCTTCCCATGCAAGCCATTTGCAATTCATGAAATTGTATTAGTGCTTTTACTCTTGCTCCTAGTAGTGCCACACTTCTCCAATATGATCTTGTTGAAACATTTTCATCCCATTCATCATCTCCTTAGGATTGATTCTAAAGTTAGAATTAGGATGCACCTAGAATAGTTTGACATCAACTTTCCAAATCCCCAATTATAGAAACACATGTTACCTATATAACTGACATTTTCCATTACTCACTTGTTATGTGCAAATGTGAAAATCATGTCTTCAATTTTGGAATACAATCAATAAATCACCATGTATGACAACTACCTTCACAAACATTTCAAGCTCATGAAGTTGGTGAGAGGTTAGAGATCTTTGGACTCATGTAGATCTCCCATATAAAACAATCTTTTGAATTCCAAAATTGCTTATAAGAGTAAAGTACTATTATGGCCAATCCCTCCATGCTATTTTACAACTTTGCTTAATCAAGGTGGAAAAGTAGTCAAAAATTTTTAAACCATTGACCTGATGTCAACTTTCACCCTTGGGAAACAAATTGTTGCAACTTGGAGCTGTGATACTATTGCATATGGATCAATGAATTGCAAGTCATCCATTTTCACTCCATGTGAAAACATTGCAACTCTGGCTAAAAGCATAGAATGTAGACAACCAGGACAATGTAATTGATAACCTAATTGTTATAACAATTATTAGTTGAGTAGTCTAGTTTGCCCATGGACAACATTTCCTCCATTGCTATTAGATTGTAATTTATAGAAGTAGATTGACATCATTCAATCTATGGGGGGAGACTGTTAAGCCCGTAACAAAGTCACATTGCATAGCATTTGACTCATCCCAAGGTGAAAATTGAATGTATTCATCAAACTAGAAGTTCCATCCAGGAACACCATTGGAATAGCATCCAGAAAAGCTTGGCTCGCCTACAAACCATGGGGAAAAACAGATTATATATGCACAAAAAGAGTTTGCACATTGGGTACTACAAAAATCCAACGAACCCAAGACTCGTCTTATGATATGCATCAACCCTCAGCTGTGTGGTCATCTTATGGTACAAAGTCCAAAATGGATACTCCAGGGTACACACCAAATAGAAGATATAGATGAGACTAAAAGCCTTTGCACCCTTTCCCCTGATGTACATGTTGAAGGATCACTAACTGCAGTCCAGACATCACATTCTTGAGCAAACCTTTTATTATATGGGAAAACTTTAAATTGTACTGCCCCCATTTGACATTGCAGCCACTGCTTTTACACATAAAAGGAGCTTAATGCATCAAGTTAGAATACCTCTTACATTTCTGTCATTCAAACAATCAAGTCAGGATTGAATACTGACTTTGGCAACCTCAACTTAGCGCCATTCCATTGCATTGAAGTGCAAGGATAAGCTACACAAACCAGTAAATTGGAAATGAAGCAAATAGTGAATAATTTTTCAACACAAAGATGTAAGAAATGGAAGGGCAATGAGAAGAAAACCCTGATGTCTGCTAACAAAATTCAAGTGATGAGCCAGAACTTCCTGTTGTATATCTGGACCAGCTTTTGAAACCTCATTGGCCCGAGGGCTATGATATGATTCACAGCATCCTGACAGCTCTCAGTTTGTCTCTCAAGCTCACTCCAGGCATCCAGCAGAGAGCTCTCATAGTTGACAGGCAATTTCTCATTGTGGTCACCAATTCTGCACAGAAACCAATGCAAAGCCCGAGATCACTTCTTGGATCACTCTACCCATATGAGATCTATTTTATATTGCAAACCCTCAAATAACTCTGCTCAATTATATCAAAACCCAATTTTGGGTGCTTGCAGTTCTGACTCGCGTACTTTACAGAAGCTCCACAGGTGCTTGAAATTGGAGTGCAGAATCTGATTGTCACTGGCTGTCTACAAAAGACCTGTTGACAGCTTTAACTTTCTCTGGAGCTTTGGTTGATGATACCTAGTGATCAATCAGAAGCTTCTGGAAATTGAGTGTAGCTTCCACCACACTTTCAAGCTCTGCAACGAGTTTGCTGGACTTGGCCTGGAGTTCTTCTTGCACTGCTTCTGGGACATTCTCAGTATAGCCTGGTGTGTTCATCCTCTTACTCAATGCATTCTGCTGTCTGCACAGGATTAGAACACAGAAGATGCATTTGGAAAAATTAGATTGCGCTCCCTTTACAGGAACTAGTCTGTGGATCCTGAGTAATTACAAAATCTTGTGGCCTGTATCAAAGACTCAGGCAGATTAGGAGAGATTAACTAGCATACAGAAATATAACACAGAATTGCTTAACATCAGCTTTTGTTCAAACTCTAAACCCTAAAACTCAAGTCACAGTGTTGATTTTGAAAGCAATTACTGAATTTAATGGATCTGATTTTGGTGAATGGAAATGCCCAAATACTGTAGCTTGTTATATGTGCTTGCCAACCCTACATGACAGTCTGCTATCCAGTCCTGACTCATTCTCCTAGATTTCAGAAAACATACCCAATAAGATCATCTCGCTTCTTTTGAAGCCGTGCTATCTCAATGCTAGCATCCACCACGTTTCGCAAAAGTAGATAGACTGACACGTTCTCATTCACAACTGAGATTGCACAACCCAGTGGTGGCTCATTGTGCTCTTGTAACATCTGATACAGAAATCAACCGAAACCAAGGGGTGAAACAATTGCCAAAGTAAATCAAATACCAAACTTCGACTTTTCAGTATTCTACATGTTGCACACCTGTACAGAAGAGGACAAAGCCAGGGTGCCGATTTCAGAAGTGGTCTTTCTGACGAGTGTGGCCATCTCACTGGTCTTGCACATTACATAAAGCTCTGGCCTGTCAAAGGCACAAATATTCATAGTAAGATATCAACACTTAAAGCCCTTTCTATGACAGAACTTCTACATGGGTGCAGTTACTTCGACCCCAGAAGTGATAATCATGTGTAAGAAAAAGGATAACCTGATCCTTGGTTGCAAATCATAAACCATGCGTAAAGATCGAGTAGCCCGGACTATAGCTTCAATCACTGCCATTTCTGCTTCTGCCTCTTCATTCCTCCATTCCTTCCAAGCAAAAGAGCCACCCAAATCTTCCAAATTAATAAACAAAATATAATCCATTGTACTGGGTTACAGAAAGATCTTCAACCAGTTGTTGGAAGAGAACTACCAGGATATTTCCATAACCTCTTACAACTTTCCATGTTCATTTCAACACTTCCATGTAAGGAAGAAAAAAGAATCACTTCAAAGTAACAATTGTAACTTCAAGCAGAAGAGTCTGCTGGAGAGCTTACAGAACTTGGTCGGACAAGTAAATATATTTTATAAAGAGAAAAAGACTGGGCAGGGAACCAACTAACCTGGATGACAGTTGGGTAATCTGCTACCATAATTGATGACTTAGCTTTCACAACCCCTGGTTTTTGAGGAAGCCATTGCCATAACTCCTCTGTTAAAAACGGCATAAAAGGGTGCAACAAACGCAAACCGGTGTCTAGACATACCCACAATGTATCCCGTGTCTGCTTCTTCAATTCCTCATCATCTCCATGCATCACTGGTTTTATAAGTTCGATGAAGACATCACAAAGTTGATAAAGCCACCATGAATGCAAAGCTGTAGTAGATTCTGAGAACTCAAAATTTTCCAATCCCTTTATGGTTCTATCCACAGTCTTGTTGAGGACTGAAAGAATCCACTTGCAGCTCAGAGGGAGGGACACCACATCCAGAGTCAAAGAAGGCTCAAAACTTGTCCCCAGATACATCATTGCAAAACGAATCACATTCCAGAGCTTGTTGCACCATTGACGATACCCCACTACCCGTAGAATGTCAAGGTTTATATTCACTGTCTGAAAAAAACCAGCAAATCCCACATCACCACCATGTGCTTTCCACAGCACTAATGCATGTAGCATTAGGCACTACCATCACCCCTCATTTACATATATATGCAAGTTTCTCCATGCATCTGTTGAGGTTTGTTTGTGATCAACAAAACAACACTCAGATAGTTGACAAATAACAATAACAATAGTGAAAACCATACCTGAGCAGTGTAGGCCACAAGAGCAAAGCGTAAGGCGTCTGCCCCACATTCTGCTATCCCATTTGGGAAATCTGCAACTTGACCAGCCTTTGCTTTTTCAACTTCACGGGCATCAAGATTGCCCTGCTCAATGCGTTTATGGAGATCCTGTAGCGTAACCCCATTGATCACTTCCAGTGGATCTATAACATTACCAAGTGACTTTGACATCTTGCGACCATGAGCATCCCTCACCATTGCATGCAAAAACACCTGCAACCAAAAATTTACAGGTGTCATGAATCCTCTAGAAGAGGATAGCCCCAACATCTGCTCCATGTGTTCACCAGTGTACAAAACACCAGCTCAGGCTTAGAATGACAGAAATGCATCCTGTCAACAGAATGTTTAGACCTTAAAGAAGCATTCTACTGAGACTTGAGAAGAATTTCTCTGACAACTGTGTACTTATTCATCAAGAATCCAGCTCATGTTGGCTCAGAGTCTCGAAGTACCTGCTTGAAAGGGCATTTCCCTGTTAGTTTCATCCCCAGCATGACCATACGTGCCACCCAAAAGAACAAAATATCATGTCCAGTCTCCAAAAGTGACGTTGGATAAAATTCACGAAGATCAGGAGTCTCATCAGGCCACCCCATTACTGAGAATGGGAATAATCCTGATGAGAACCAGGTGTCCAGCACATCAGGATCCTGGTTGATTTTGAGCTTCTTCCCTGGAAACTTCTCCTTTGCAATCCGTTCAGCCTCACTTTCATCATGGGCTACAACCCAATGATCATTGTAAGCCCCCATTTCTGTCAGTAAATCATCCTCCAATGTTATGTAATATGCAGGCACTTGGTGACCCCACCAAAGCTGCCGTGAAATACACCAATCTCGAATGTTCTCCAACCACCTGCAAAAAAACAGAGTCTACTGAAATATCACACTTGAAACAAACTTGATATCCAATGTAACATGGGAATGTTTCTGAGGCAGCAATATGTGAATAGAAGGCAAATGAAAGAACAGCAATAGAAACCTGAACCACGTGTCCTCAAACTGGCTAGGTATAATTTGAAGCCGACCATCCCGTACTGCATTGCATGCTTCATTTGCCATTTCTTTGCAGTCGACATACCTGCCCAAAGTGAAATAATCACATTATTTCCTCTGTTTCTTGTTGACAAACCATTCTGCAGAATTTTGACATCTAAGTTCTATGTGGCCCTCTGGATTAACTGCTTCAAAGGCACTAAGAATTCGAAGGATGACAGAGAGTTGCACTGTGGTTTCAGCTGGCATCTCCATCTATTGCTAATATTTAAGGCCAAAATGAGGTTAAAGTACATGAAAGCATGAAATCCTGTCCTTGTTAAGCATAACTCACAAACTGACATAAATGAAATTGCATATGCCAGTACAGAAAATGACAACATACCATTGGGGCTTGATCATAGGCTCTATAACATCACCACTTCTAGAGCAAATACCCAGCCTCATGGCATTGTCCACAACCCCTTTATACAGGCCCTTCCAATCCCAAGAAACAATGAAACCAAACCCAGTTCCTCGTTAGCATTATGATTCTGCCTAGAGAACAATGGCCCTCCTCAAGGTCATTACATTTTTGCAAGCCATCTTCAGCATTGTGGGTAAAAGAACAACAACTCAGAATGGATGCCAGTTAGAATCTTGTAAGCTTGTGAGAATCCACCCTATTGTAAATAGAACAGAGCTCAGGGTTCACCTTCTTTTCCAAATCCCTTACAACAGCCTCTCGAGCATCGAATCGTTTCATGCCCTCATAAGCCTTGCCTCCATTGCTGTTAATTTTTCCATCATCAGTGAAAATATTTATCACCTCCAGATTGTGTCGCTTTCCCACCTCAAAATCATTTGGGTCATGCGCTGGTGTGATCTGCAGAGAAACAGAATATTGACAAGTCTCAACTCCCATGTAGCTGAAGAGCTGGGAAAAGCTCACCGTTGACAGGAAACCCTAGCTTTTAAGTCAGCTTGTTGATATTCAGACTTTCCCACAAAAGCTGGAAAACAAACTTCTGCCTGTACTGTTTAGCAAACATAAATTTTGTCACAGAATAGTGCTTGCTTACCTCTTAAACCCTAAACCCTGGTTTGAACACTTTGAGGTTGGAAAATCTCACCTCCACTATTGAGTTATGTCAGGAGTCGGGACACATCAAGCAATCACAAGGCTTCGGAGTTAATGTAGAATTAGGGCTCACCTTTACAGCACCAGTTCCAAAAGCCATATCAACAAGGATGTCATCACAAATGATTGGGATTTTGCGGCCATTGAACGGATGCACCACAAATGTTCCATGAAGATGTTTGTACCGTGGATCTTCGGGGTGGACTGCTACAGCTGTGTCTCCAAGCATAGTTTCAGGCCGTGTTGTAGCAACAATAATTTCACCCTCCCCACTCTCAAGTGGGTAAGCGAATGATGTAATGGCCCCGAATTCAACAGGTTTGTCATATCCTGGTACTCGACGTAATGTCCGCCCTTTGAGATCCACATAATCCACCTACAAGATACACTTGCCTTCAGGAAAAAATGCTCAAATAGAGAATTTGTCATGAGTACAAACCTTCCAATCTACCCTGGATCAAGACATAAATGTTTCAAAAAGGTCTAAAATTTGGTGGGGTGGGGGGACAACAACCAAAATACCATATGCACTCATCTTAAATTAAACAGAGTCACAGTTCAGCCAGGAAAAGAAAAGGAGTTTTCAAGAGCTTCAGAAGCATCCTGGAAACCTTGAGAATGAGATTCAGATAACCCAATCATTCATTGGTCACATATTCCTGGGAACTCTAAGTAGAGATGCATTTCCAGGGAAGCAAATGATAGAGAGGATGACACACTAATATGAAAGTTGAGGTTACCTCAATATCTGAGATGGCGGTCCTCAGCACACAATCCCAGTTCCCAAGTCGGTTGTCTCTGAAAACACAAGAAGTTTCCCAGAACTAAAAACACAAGAGAATCACATTACAAGACATACCACTTAGGTCACATGATTTGTCATTCAATTATCATTCTGGACCCCTTGTCTGTGCATCAATTATGTGCAACAGTAGCTGTCCCTTTGCTGGAAGATGCCTGATTCTAAACATAAAATTGAAATGGCAGCCAAAGATGTAGGCTTCTTTTGAGAACCAGAGGGGCATGTTTAACCTGTAAATGAGACCATCTTTGTGAAGCCGGATAAATGCTTCTGTCACTGCCTTTGAGAGCTTTGCATCCATTGTGAAACACTGCATCAAACAAATAGCACCCACTATGCCAATCAGCCCTTGACACAAATGTTGAGAAAGGTTGATGCCAAAATCCACAGTGGCTCAACTTAAAAGATCTGGAAATGCTGAGTGAACATTCTGCAGATGAATATACCTCTCGAGACCAGTCTAGGGACATGCCAGTGCGGCGAAACTGATTGCAAATGGTGCCTCCAGATTGCTCCTTCCATTTGTACACCTGTAATGGCCCACCATCAACCTCTGGTTAATCCTGCACTTTTGAATCCATGTGTAAAATTTACAATGCTCAGCTTTGCAACAAAAAAAACTGAGAGGAAAACCCATAATGAAAAATTGAGACTAGCAGAGAAAACGGATGATCAGAATAAATAAACAAAAAATATCCAAGTACCTCAGCTACAAATTGCTCTCGTCCAAGGTCATGTCTTGTCTTGTTTCCCTCCTTCATAATTTTCTTTTCCACTACCACCTGATCCAAAAAAACAGTAACAAAATATTGCCATTGTCAACAAGAATTGCAACATCTGCTTTACCACTGTAGGCTATAAGAGTCTTTTGGAATTTTTGGAGCATCACCTGTGTTGCAATACCAGCATGGTCAACCCCAGGAACCCACAAAGTGTTGTACCCACTCATCCGCCGCCATCTGACCAGCATATCCTGCAAGAGGCAACTTATGGTTCAAAAGAAAAAAAGAGACGCAAAAATTTTGGTCATCAATCATCAAGAACATCAGATCACAGTAAGCTGAACATTCAAAGGATAGAGTTTAAACCTCAATTGCACCAGTGAGAGCATGACCAATGTGAAGTGCTCCTGTCACATTCGGTGGTGGCACAACCTGTTCATGAACCAGAGCCAATAAATGAAAGCTTTCACACCAGAGTTGGAGACCCTAAAATTCACTGAATCCTGGTAGCCCTGAAATTCCATGAACTGGAGGGGAAAAAAACCTCATTCAGATGTTATGCTGCAAAATCTTACAATCACAAATGGTGGCTTCTTGCTCTTGGGATCAGCAACGAAGAAACCTGACTTTTCCCACCATTCATACCATCTGCAGGGGGGAAAAAAAACAGACAGAAATGGTAAAGAGTGTTAAGGAAACAAGATTGAATTTGGCACTAAGGAAACAGACATTGTGGTTTGGAAGACAAACTCGAGAACTCACGATGCTTCAACGGCCTTAGGGTTGTAAGATTTGGCCATCTCCGGAGCCAATAGTTTTTTCGTTCCTGGAGGTGTGAAAGGATCGACAGCATCTGCTTCATTGCTTGCGGCTGCTGCTGCTTTCTTTGCTTTCTGTTCAGACTTCTTTGAGGGTGGAGCTGGAGCTTTAGCAGCTTCTGCCTTCTGTGCCGCCTTCAACTTCTTCAACTCCTTCTCTCTTGCCTACACATACTCTTACATCATTCAGTTATGCAAACTAAACCATCTCTAATTAGAAAATCAAATGCTCTCAGATATGTAGCAGGCACGAGCAGCACCCACTTCCGCAATCAATCATTCTTTCTCTGAGCTATTCTTTCGTCATATAATGCAAGGTTCTAAGATTGTACAGCCATGGACTCACCTTCTCTTCTCTCTTCTTCTTCTTCTCCGGATCTTCTTGCTGCTGCTGCGCTCCTTCTTGAGCTCCGAGAGCTCCATCCACCACCTGCAACCACAAATCTCGGTCACAAACCAACAAACTTCGCCCAGAGAGTCTTGATTTCTCACTCCAGCTGATGGAACCCAGAAGAATTTCTTTCACAAAAAAATATTAAAAACCCAATTCCCTGCAAAGTCAGAGACAACTGACCTCCTTCTCCGGTCCACCCATTTGTGATGCTGGAGATGGAAGCTCCCTGACGCTCCCTCACCTGATGGCGCTGCCACACTACAAGAGCAATAGTTTCGCAGGCAACGTGATAGGCATAGCTGCTTCTCTTCTTTCTTTGGCCGCCAAACCCTAACCCTAATTCCTAAAGCCCTCCTCGTTTCGGGCCCCAGGGGCTGTTCCCGGGTATCACGGGGTTCCATAACAGTGTTGGTTTCCCGGGTGTCACTGATCCGGGTATCATGGGGTCCGTAGCAACGCTGGGCGGTTGGCCCGCTTTGACGGTTTAGAACTGCCGGTTCCCCTTTCGATTCCAAAGAACCGACCTGGAACCTAACCTCTGGTTCTTAGGTTTGGAAGCAAGGCAACTGGAACCAGACTGTAGATCCAGTAAATTTTTTTGGTAACCAGACCTGGGTGGTCAGTTAGGTGTTAGGTTATCGGCATTGAACCAAATCAGGATATTTGCAAAAATCTGGTTCTCGTTCTAGTTGTAGGGGTTAAGGGTTTTAGGGTTCCTTTTAGGGTTTGCCTTTGTCCTTTAGGGTTTGCTCTTCATTGTTTTTGTTTCCCATCTCCCTCTTTCTTTCCCCTTTTGTCGTCTTTCTCTTGCTCTTCACCTTCATGATTTGTTTTCTAAAATCGCAAATAACCTATGTATTCATTGTGTTTTATTTTCAACTTGCATTTTGTGTTTTGAGGTGTTTGTTTATAAGGTGTCTAGTTTTCATCTCTATCGACTTGCATTCTTGTTGGGTTTCACATTCAACTCGCATTTTTTTTTTTTGTTTTGGGTAAATTTTCATTTTTGCCTTACATTCTTGTTGGGTTTCACTTTTGACTTATGTTTTGCATTTGATGATGTTTGTTTATAACTTTGTTTCTGTTCAAGGTTTTTCCTTTCTTGGTTGTGTTTTCTAATTTTTGTTAACAGTTTGTAGTTCATTTTCATTATGATCTTTGTTTTCACCTTGCATTCTAAGGTCATGCTTTGTAATCTTTTCTCGTATATATAAAAATATATATTCCTTTTGTCGGTTGTGTGTTTTGTTATTGTGTATAAAACATGCCTTGTACTACTCCTTTGTAGCTTGTTCCATTATAACAAAATTGATGTTTGTTACCACACGATTTTCGTTGGCTTTACATTATTGGGGTGTTCCTTTGCAACATATTGTAGGTTTTTGTCATTTGCCTTCTACTAATTGTGTCTTTTTCTTTTGTAGATTTGAATATTCTTTTCCATGATACAATTATTCTCCACCACATTGTAATTCTTTGTAGCTCTTTTTCATCACATAGGTCTTTTGTTTTTTTGACAATAGGTAAGGTATGTACTTTTTCTCTCCTTTCATTTTTTGTTTTTTGAATAAATGGGTATTAATGATTAATGTGTTGAATTTCATGTCATAAGAGTGCAACCTATCCTTTCAAAATGAGATGTTGTAGTAGGTGAATCCTTGAGAATTACCCTTTTGTTTGTTTTGTAACTTATGACTAACACAACTATTGTTGTTTCCATAAAGGTACATAGAAGATGGAGGATGTGGACAACATACAACCTATTACAAATATCCAAGTTTATAATGTCATCAAGATGGAATCTAAGACAATAGACTGGGATGTTACTACTTGTGTGGCTACATCAACTTGTGTTGGTTTTTGCTAGTATTCCTATTCCGAATGAAGCAAATCCATCTTCCATAGTTGTGGATGATAAAATATTATGGTTGGCATTGGCAAAACAATGAGATTTTTGGAAGTTGGAAAGTCACATTACCACATCATGGGCTTTCTATGTTTCAAATAATGTTGCAAAAGTAAATTCTAACTCAATCCCAGTTAAACAATTAAAATGCATTTTGTGTTATTTAGCTGTTGGTATGTGAGAAATGATATCATTAGCTACAAGTCCATGAACATAATTTTAGTTTTTTAAAAACATTTGGAAACCATTCACCAAAATTTTCAAGCTAAAGAAAGTGAACAAGATTTTGGATTTGAAGATAGATGAACTACCAAAAAAAAGGTTTGGCCCCCACCCCATCCAACATTGCATCATTTTTTGGTAGTGTTGGTCCCTATAATAAAAATAATCTTCATAAAAAACAAATTGAATTATAGGATTTCATCTTGTTTATTGCTAAAAAATTGGTGCCTTTGTTTTTTTATTAAGTCACCATTTTTTAGATGATTAATTCTACGGTAGAATCCTCATGTCAACTTTCCTTCAATACATTAATTAATGATAATTTTGCCAAAGTTGGCTTAAAAAGAAAAAAATAAATGGTTTATGAGGCTTTTGAAACATGTGACACTTTCATAATGAGTTTTGATTTATAAATGTGAAGAAGAAGAATAAACATTTTTGTTTTTATTGTCCATTTTTTGAACCACAATTGGGAATATGGTCATTGAACCATTGACATGTTTGAGAATGTTAACACATCTAGGATTGTCATGGCCTTACAAGTTAATGAGGTGTTAACAACATATGGCTTAAATGTTAAGATTCTTGCATGTGTCAACAATGAAAGTAACAATATCTCAACTATGACCTTTATCCTTATTTCTATTATTTCATGTCAAGTTTTGGGGTTGACAATACCATCTATAAGGAGTTGTTGGGGTCATATTATGTCTAATGTTACCAATATGTAACATGTACAACACCAAAGTTTGTGTTGAACTAACATCAATTTCCATCAAAGAATGTTAATTATTTTGCAAGAGACAATAACCCACACAAGGTTACTAGTTGTTGTCTAATGCGCTTGTTGTTGCAATCTTTCTTGTCCTCCAAATGTAAATAAACTATTTAGTAGTTGACTTCTCAAAAACCCAAGATTTTGATTAAAAATTCTATAACAATGAATGCAAAACCAAATAATAATAGTTCTATAACCCTTCCTTTAATTTATGTTGTTCTATAGGAAATCAAAGTTTATAACATGTTAAATATGATGTTGGACTCATATTTCAAAAGCCTAAAACTAAACATACAATATGTTGGGAAGGAAAAAACACAACTAATCGTAGGTGAGTATGACGAATATGTTTTATTCCCATTCCTAGTTTGTGCATATAAAACTTTGAACTCCATTGCTAACAATGATGTTGTGCCTTTATTGTGAACAATTTTAAAAGTACATAATTGTATGACCTCATTGAGATTAACCTTTTTGCATGGTGGAAAGTTCATGAATCACAATTTACTTATGTTGCTTTTGTGATTCAAAAGATTTTAGGAATTATTTAATCACAAATTGAAGTAGAAAGAATGTTTACATTGAAAATATATGCATAAACATGTAATGTTCCCAATTGTGCATAGAAAACTTCGAAATGCTTGTGAACATTTATAAAAATCAAATTAATGATGTTCAAATGAGAACAATGTCCATCACAATGCCAAAACATGTCTTTCATGACTTGGACATTTATGACTACTGTCGTAATCTAGTCATGTAGTCATATGTCTTTAGTCATATACTTGTACTCAAATTTATGATTACATTGCAATTGCATTATGACTACATGACTAGATTAAAACTATTTTGTGACTACATGACTAGCCTACATACATTAATAACCTACCTATATTAGTAATTTAACTAAGTGCTAGCTACCTATTAATTATTTACTAGTTACCTATAAAGTAACTAATACCTATGGGCTAGTACTACCTATTATCTACTTATTTACTAAGTAATACATACGTACTTACCTACCTACCTACTAACTATTAAATACCTACCTATTTATCTACCTACCTTGTAGGTACTACATATGTACATATGTGTGTACTTACCTATTTACCTACCTACCTACTTACCTATTACCTAGGTACCTAACTTATAAAGTAGGTTTTAAAAACATGTTTATAACAATATGGTGACAATTTTTGTCATATAAAAATCATGTGGTGCAATGGTTAGTGGGGGTTAAAGACTTATTCTTTCAACGTGGAGGTGAAAGGTTCAAGGCCTCACACTTGCAACTTAGTTGTCTACCTAATTAGCTTGGCTTGCTAACTAAATTAACCTACATTCTTATGTAGGCTAGGGTGTACATTCCTAACATATAAGTTGGGTTTTTAACCTTTATACCATGCGACTACACACCATGTGTCTACATGGCATGGATGGATAACATATTTATTTCATGTTTAATGAATTATATATAATAGCCATAATTTATGGATCTCATCAAGCACTGATGGCCTCCATGATTTTATAGCAAAATTCATAATTACAAATTGTCTTGTGATTGAACAACACTAGCGACTAAATGTCATACACGACATGTTTTATTTGACTACATAATCATGTAGTCATAGATGTCTTCAATGATTAACAACCTAATCATAAATCAAGTTGCAAAAGATGGACTTTCTTGTAATGCATGGAAAAATTCATGGAAATGGAAAAAAACTTTGATGGAGGAAAATGAAGATAATATGGGTAAGATTGGGCTTTTGGAGGTGGATGATAACACCATTAGACTTTAAGTTTTTGTTTTGAAAGTATAATGTGAAGGCAGTAGCTTGGGTTACACTAATTTAAAGGTTAGTGAAAATGATGAAATAATTGAAGAATGCAAGGTTTGTCACATTAATGTTGAGTGTAATTAGGAAGATAATAAGTTGTGAGAATGTCAAATGTGGGTAGTGTGATAGAATGAAGGTGGGAACTCAAGGTGCATTTGTGAGAAATCATGACAAACAAATTTTATAGTCTTCAAGAATTATTTGAAGATTTTGTGTTTTTTTTAATCATTAAGGATGTTTTGGAAATTTTTGGTTTTTGGGATCCACCAACATAATGAGTGTGACAAACTAATTCTACCAAGGTAGGGGTTATTTAATCCAAAATTACCCATAATCTTCTTTCAAGGTTGTGTGTTGTGTGCCAAGTCTTATGAAGCATGAGAAAATAGTGAACATAGTTAATGGAAATGTTGTTGTTTAGGAACATTTTTCATTGAAAGGCTTATTGTTGGTTTCATTTTAGCCTTCAAACATTAGTTCAATGGTTTTCCACATTACGGAGTATAAATTGCAACTTTCATAATATAATTGTCCATTATTTTGGATGAATGTGTGTTGTCACAAATGTTGGATCACAAACTTGTTTCATAATAAAAGTCCCCATGGTTTTTTTGCATAAATGTTTTTGGCATGTGTGTGATTGTTGCAAAAGTTCCCTCTGGAAGGTAATCTTCCCTTGGAAATTGGATGTGCATCAACATATGCACCTAGAATCATTGGGCCGGATTTAATTCTTGCAATAAGAAGTGAGGGAAGAAAGACAGGCAAGGATAAAAAATACCCATCCTACTTGTTACACTCCATACCACAAATAAGTTAGGTCCTTTGAATTTGTTTCCATTTGTAATGTTCAAACAACTTTCCATATTTAAAATTTACAAATTTAAGTGGTGCAATAGAACACAATAATTTTATTTTATTTTTTTCTTTCTTAATGTTCACATACTTCCAAGTAAAAATTCAAGTTTTTCCAAATTGGAAGCTAACCAATAACTAATTGGGACCTAACCCAACCTACCTACTAATCGACCTATTTAAAAGACAATTGTTAATTGAGAATTACTTAGGCAAGCAAAAATGAAATGAAAAATTGGATATAGAACCTTTTGACAATTAAGAACTTAAATAGGAACCAATGGACTCTTTGACATTTTGAGATAACCCAATTGAAATTGGAACTTGTCATTAGTTTGATGGAAAACATTGGAACTAAATCCAATTAAAGGTTATTAAATTTCCAAATATTCCACTGGGACCCAAAACCATTATCCATGATGGATGTAAAATCAAAAGTGTAGATTATACTAAATAATGAAGAACCATCCAACACTAATCCATACTTATGTTGAGTGGTTAGTAGACCTTGACATATATGAAGACAATTCTTAAGATAATAAAATGTTTTTCAAAAAAATCAAAGATCTATTTCTAATATATAAACTATAAGTCTCAAAAAATCAAAGAATTAGTTCTTAATGTATAACCGTGATTATCAAACAAAGTTATTGTTTTGATACATAATCATGGTTCTTTTTCTTTAATGAATTAAAATTTAGATAAATACCCACAAAATTATTGGTTCTTTATTAGTCCTTCCCTAAAAAATGTTTTTTGAAGTTTGTGAAATAAATGAAGTAGCCAATTCTTTAATTTTGATTTTTTTTCACCTCTAGAAATATCAAAACCAATGGTTTTTTCTTTCATTGTGAAATGTTTTAACCTTGAGAACTAAAAGCTATTAACAAAATCAAATATCCACCCAACATGGGTATTTTCACTTTCACAACTTTGATTTGGGATTTAGGGGGTGGGAAGGGTTGGGGAGAAAGTCTTCCAAATTTGTAATTTATGTGAGTTAGAAGTTTATTTTTTAAATGTTCATATTATATTCACTAATATTATGTGTTATTTTGAGCAACCATTAATGCACATTTTTTTTTCTTGTGTTTATTTTCTATTGTTGATGAATGTATAACACATTAGAATCCATTTAATATTTTTTCAAAATTGGGCATTTTGGAACTTCTCTCACCATTCAAGCACACCATTCATTAAAAACATTTTTATTTCATGCTCATCCTTATTAAAACGGTTTAAAAAAAATGAAACCATGTTCAAATTAATCTAAAATATGCAATCAAAATTTTGCATGTGTTAGATAATTGCCACCAAACAAGAACAAAAGATGTAAACTTGAAAATGAGAAGATAAAAGAAACTCCTATAATTCAAAAGTTGATTCCTCTATGATTAACAATTTCAATTCATGTAAATAAATAAACTTGTGGTTGCCTAACAAAAGGTTAGACTGTGGGTGACATTTTGCACCTTGGCATGGTGAGTATTTCAACATGATTTAGTAGCCCATAAAATTTAAAATTTTGTGTTACTTTTAAAGACAATCAAAGGAGTAATAACAATTTTTTATTTCAATTTTGTGATGTTGCCACATTAGTGATCAAAATACAAAGATATTTAACCAGCTTTGGCCATACACTAATTATGAAAGTAAAAATTTATTGAAATAATTTTTAATCCTAACTATTTACTTGAACTATGTGTATAAACATGATGATTTTTTTTTTCATTTTTTGAAAAATTAAAAAAAATACTATATATATATAATTTGCTAAATATATAAAATTTCACAAAACAAATCCACCTCTAAATGTGTAGTGGAAGAATGCCCATAAATAATGGGCCATAACACATGTGAGGAGCTTTTTTCCAAGTGTTAAAACCCATTGAATTTTTATGAAATGTTCCAATAGGCATTTAAAAAAAATGTTCATGTTTTTTTACTTTAATACAATTTGATCGTTGGTAATTAAGTCATCAACATAAGTGACCTAAAGTGTTGAAAATGACATTTTTCAATTGCAAATATTAGTTGTTAACAATAGTTTTTCTTCTAGTGTTTTAAATTAAGTTTTCATTTCAAGAGAATATGATCCCATAATCTTTTAAAGAAAATCATGACTTTTACCACTATGTTACATTCCCTTGTCCGAAAAGGAAGTTATAATTTCTTCAATTTGAAAAGGACACATATGTCAATGCCTTTTAAAGCTAAGGGCATTGATAGCTAAATAATGTGATATTTTACAAATGATAAATCAACCTTTTGGTATCATGGAAGTTTTGGGTTTCAATTCCCACTTTACAAAGCCTATGCCTATTTTTTCAATGTACAATAATTTTGATCCCTTATGAAGGTGAAAACCTGCTCCCCAAGGACTAAACCCAATAATCCATCCCATAACCACCATGGGTATTAAAATGGGGCCATATGATACCCATGATAATTTTCAAGGAATTGGTTCTCAAATAAATTAGAACCACCAATTTTCATTGAGAGAATTAGTATGGTGACCAACCTAAAAATCGACCCCAATCATGAAAATCACACAACACTAGTCATGACCTCAACTTGTGGTTTTTTCACAACAACTACATTTTAATTCATGGTTTTTTGGGAAAGCTCTATTAATTATAATCTTCTTATTTCATGATTCCAAATTTTATGTTTTATTATGTTGCCTAAAACCCACAAAAAATACATTTGAAACTTTTAGCATCAATTATAGGTTTTCCCTCATTTATTGGAGTTTATGAAGTTACGCTTCATTTCCAAACATTTTCAAATGTTCTACCAATTCATTTTTTTGGTGAATTTATCTCTTTTAATTTACTAATACAAGGATTAAACCATTTAAAAAAGTATATCATAATAATTATTGTTTTTACTCAAAATTATAATTTAATTCCTTTTAGTGAAACATAAATCATGCGATTCCTACCAAAGTTTGAAGTGTTCAAGCATTCCCCAATGTTGGAGTGTGTAAGTGTGTAAGGTGTAGTTAATTGATGATAAAAAAAAATTCTTTACAGAAAACTAGAATTTTATAGAAAGACATTTTGCGAAACCATTAAATTAGTTTTAAATGTTTTATTTTCTTTCTCATGAATGTTCAAACACTTCTTCAAAACTTTTGATTTCTTATTTCACAAGATATGTTCACACTCTTGATTTCTCATTTTTGAAACTCAAAAAATATTGAACTCCTCTTTAAAATTAATTTGCACTAAACCATATTGCTTAGCATGCATAAGATCCAACATAGATCAATTTCTTTTCTTGGTTCATTACACTATGGAAAGACAAATTGTGTTGTTTACCTTTTGCATAGCCTTCCAAAAAACTCCCATATTTCATTGTGATATAAGTTTTATGCCATTGACCAATCTTTGATTTAGGGTAAGTCTATGGTAAAACAACTCATGCCCAATTCCATTTCCAAAAGCATAGGAGTAAAGAAGGTGATGTGATGTGCAACCATTGCACACAATTTATGTTTTAGATATAATTTCAACTTTTACAATATATTATTACATTTTTTATTTATACATGAATCCAAATGATGATCACAAACTATGTAAAGTATGATAATTATTCAATTTGCATTAATATGAAAAAATTTCAAAAAAAAATTCGACCTACTTTGAGAATTCTTACATCACTTAAGATTTCAAGAGTGGTTACAAGTGATAAATTAAGGTTTTTTCACACTCAAGTCTTGATAGAAGTGATTCATAAACTTACATGTCATTCTTGAATGTATATTACATCGCAATACATGGGTTAAATGAGAAATATCAAATCTTAAGTTGGATTGAAAATTTACAAATGTGTTATTTAAAAGTGGTTACACGTGTAACAAGTCATTTTATTCTAGACTTAAGGTTTACTAATATTTTCAAAAAACTTTCTCCCAAATGATGTCCATTAAAAATTCATAATTGAAAAATAATAAGTCATCCTTAACCTTTAGCTAGCACCCTTCCAAATTGTTTCAAATCTTGTATATCTCATCATGGAATTTGATTTGTAATCCTTAAAAAGTTGATTTATTTATAGAGAATGTTCAAGTTTTTAACAATCTTAAAGACATTTCTAAATCCTTTGTTTTTCATTATTTTTTCCAATTCTTCCATCTTCATCAAGCTTTCCAACCTCCTACTTCTTCAAGCCTTTACGCAACAATTGGTTTATTACAAACGCAAGTCAAAGATTATTAACTCTAGCCTCCAAAGCCATTATTTTGTTGTGACTTTTTAATAAACTATTTAACAATATTGTCATCACAACATCAAAATCCTTTATTTCAACCACAACAATGTGTGGCTATATAATCATTTGCTTTATTGTGTTATTGTGTTGAATATAAAATGAAAAACTTTTTCAACCTTTCATTTGTAGGAAGTGAAAAAATTTCTTCTAAAAAAAGGTTTGTTCACTATCTATTTGAATTCATACAATTGCATTAAATGATCCCAATGAATTTTTTAGTTGTATTTAATCTATTCACATGCATTAGCTTTCATTCAACACACATTTTGAATTGACATATTTTAAAAGATTTGTAATACTTTTAGTTTCATTAGCACTTTTAGTAGTCTCTCCATCTTCTTTGAACATTGTGCTTCCCATATGTATTTTTTATGTTTAAAAAATAACCAACAACTTAATCTTTTATCAATGGAAATCCTTTTTTTCTCCCCTAAGTTAATTAAAGCAAGGTTAGGTGGGTGTATATGCATGGCTTCTCATTAATTAATTGAGAGGTGTGCCCAAAGTTTTTTTTCTAGGTTAGGGACCCACTTTGAGCATCCAATCATAATTGTTTTTGAAACATCGGCACTCCCCATTAGAAGCATAAATGTGCTTCCCTTTAGGCTCCCTTTATAGTTTATATACATGAAAGTTCAACTTTAGCCAAAACATATAGGATAAAAATATGGTGATATTGCGAACATATTGTAGATCACATTTGGAATTCAATGGGAACACATTGTGAATAGAAAAAAAATTTAAAAATTTCAGTTTCTCCCCCCCCCCACCAAATACCAAAAGAAAAAATATGGTTTTTATTGAGTGCATGCTAAAAAATTTCATAGACTATGTATGAAAATTATGGCCATAAACATGTATGTCTATCACCATTTCAACCTAGGAAAGGAAAGTATGGGTGTATAATAAAAGGATAGTTTTAAGTTGTCTTAATCTCACCTTGATGCCCTACCATTACTCTTGATGACTAATGAAGTAAGACATCATTGAAACATTCAAATCCTTAAACTTTAGCATGTCCTTGGGCATAGGGGTTAGCAATTGTGATATATTGTAACACATGGGTAGTTTTGGATAAATTAAATTATTTTTTATTTTGTTGAATTTTTGAAACATCATCAGCCCTCTATGTCAAAAATTCCAAAAAAATAGATTTGAAAATAAAGGCAACTAGAATTGGACTATGACCAAATACATGCAAATTAAATGCACTAGTTATGAACCAATTGACCATAAAGACAACAAGAAAATCATGATAATTGTTGTGTATTTAGTAACTATATTCCTTACATGTTGAAAAGTCCAAAATTAAAATTTTTTTTCGCCAAAGTTCAAATTTTAAATAAATAAATAATTTGGCACTTATTTGTCAAAACCATGTAGGTATTTCAATAATAAGGAGTTTGGCTTTCTATAGTTATGAAATTTTTGAATATCAACACATCAAAATTGATTAGATTGTTGACATGACAACATATTTACAAAAATTCAATGGTCATTGTGACAAACTTCCTTGTTATGGATCCAAATGATTATTATACCAACTTTGGTGGGCTTCAACAAAAAAAAAATGTTGAACTATTTTTGAACTTTTTAATACCCAAGCACACCACAACACAAACTTCCATTCAAATTCAATTGTCTTGTCATCCTACTATTCCATATGAACAACACCCAAGGTCAAACAAATGGCAACACATATGATAATTATGTATGCTTGTTCATGCCATATGTTTTGGATGCTTGAACATTTATTTTAAAATAATGATAATTTCTAGTAAACTATAATATTCAAATTGTGATTTCATCTTTAGCAAGGAATAAGGAAAAACATTAATAGATGTATCTTGGAAACAATTTTCAACCATGACCAATTATGCCTTGCACATAAGATTTGAAGATCATTGCATAGAAAACAAATGATGTCTTCATGAACATATACATCCAATATTGTATATACCAAGAAGCATTACAATAACATATTTGAAATTGTTAATTTTGTGAAGGAATAGTGGATAGTTGAATGTGTAAAAGGAAAATTCTCCTTTCCATAATTGGAACTAATTGTGAACACCAAGCAAATGGTGATGAAACATTGCATCAAAAATTGAACCAATAAGTTATGAATGATAAAAATTTGAAATTAAAATTTAAAAAAAATGGTAATTACTTTTATAACATCATTGAATCTTATTCATTGAGGCTTTCCAAAAATATAAAGAATGCACCTAAACAAATTCCCCAAATTTAATTATTTTTATTTTTTATTTGAATAAATTTTTAATAATTAAACAAATGTTCAATATTCAATAACTTCTCCATTGTAGGTTGAAATGTTATGAAACCAACTCGGTGCACCCCTACTCATTGAGGGCTTTTCAATAGTACCAAGAATGTTGCAAGTAGTGATGTGGTTTGAGACATTTCAACATGACAATCAACATGACAAACAAAACAAAATAAATAAATAAAGGAAACAAACTACATTCCTTCATATAGACTAGTGTAACTTATGCTATTGACCCAAGTGCGAATCAGTTAACCAACTAGTTTTTCCTTGTAAAACCATTAATGTGGCTTATGCCATTGACCCAAGTGAAAACTGGTGGTTACTTAATTAATTTCTTCTTCCAAAACTGTTTGGTATAATTTGATTTAATTAATTTACAATAACAATAACTACTCAAAATTCATCATTTCTCACATTTGAAATTAAAAAATTTCCAAATCACCTTTATTAAATCCTAGTCACAAAGGGCTTTCCAGTAATACGAAAAGTGCAGCCAAATTCCACCATAATTTTTAATTTTGATTTAAATAAAATTTCAATCACAAAATTATTTAACATTCAACAATGTCTCAATCATAAGTTGAAAGATTATGAGACCAACTTGATGCACCCTTATTCATCAAAGGCTTTCCAATGGCACCAAGAGCATGGAAAGACTTGCCATGATCATGTTGTGGTTTGAAAGCTCTCAACAAGATAAACAAAACAAGCAAACTACCTTTGTAGATAGATTACCCAAGACCATTTCTTTGAGTTTTTGTAATAACCAAAATTGGAGCATTTTTTTCTTATGAATTTTGAAACCTTTTCTTTTCCCTTCAATAACCAAAAGCTAATTGTTCATCAAAATTTCAAATTTCAAAATGTAGAATGGGGGGTTATTGAAAAAATCATATACCCACACAATAACATATAAGACCATAAGATGGAGTTGGGTTATAACCAAAATCAAAATTTCACACAACATTAGATAAGACAAAATTAAGGTTTATTAAAAAATTCAAAATACATATGCAACATTTGATAGAACTTGTTAACTTGTTAAGGTTTAAATGCCACTATCATTTGGCTTGTAATGAGGTGTCAATGATCTAAAGGTGCTTTAAATCTATAAGGTTGAACACTCATAGGTTAAGAGGTCATCGTATGGAAATGTAAAGGCCCATTATTGTTTTTTCTTAGTTTGACACAATTATTACACGTAGTAAGGCCTTTGGATGGATGCATTACCAAAATTCAGTGTTGCCCTTGGTTATCGCTAAGATGAGCATCTTATTTTGATAATGCTTTTATGTGTGGACCTTACCTAATACAAAGATTTTGAAAAAATCTCCTAGTGTATTTTTGGGGTTGTTTTTTATACATCATTACCCTTCCTTGTACAATAGAGGATGGATCTTATGCCTATTCCTAAAAAGTGGAAAAGAGATTATGCATATTTATGTAGGTGTAAGATCTTTTTCACTTTCATGAATTAGGTGTAAGAACCTTCCCCCTCCCAATCCTTGTGATTTACATATGTTTTAAGTGGTAAAAAAGACTTTAAAGGAAGGGCATTACCAAAATATGTGGCCCATGTGAGGTAAAGCCAAACACAATTTTGATTTTAGTAATGCACTATTCAAGGACCTTTTACCATTCATAAAGCTTGGTTGTTTTTTTATTTATTCACAATACCCATTGGGTTAAAACTTTTCAAAAAATGAACTATTACATTCTACATTGTGTTTTATCACAACATTAGAAAAACAAGGGCAAGGCTTTATGTTCATGATTTGGCTTCATAAAGCCCACAAGATGGAGACACTCCCAAAATCATTAGAAGAAAATCCCAATTTTGCAACACTATGAAAAAATATAAGGTTTTACAATTGGGCTTGTAAATGGGTTTTCAAGTTACAACGAACACTTGTAACTCATGGTATTTATATGGTTTTGAGTGCTAACAAACAAGTTGCAGTAGTTGTAGTAATTACATTGGACACCCTATGTTGTATATACAATATTGTATATACAATGCAACTCACATGCAACTATATGCAACTTTTTTGGAACTAATCCCCATGTCAAATTCTCACTCACATTCCAATGTGGCAAACAAAATGCCAACATGGTTTTTCATCCATTTGTCGATAAATGACATATGTTAATACATTTTGCAACTTATTTGCAACTATTTTACAACTAATTTGATGAATATAATTTTCTATTATTTGATTCATCCATTTGAGCAATGAATTTTATTCCTATCCTTTGTAACAAACTTCCAACGAAAGATGAAATGAAAATAAAAGATTTAGTGACTAATTTGCAACTAAGTGTTTAAGTTTGGGTTTCAAAACAATTGTATGGTAATTGATTTTAGTAGTACTAAACAATTGAATTACAACTTACAATGCAAATATACAAACTTCACACAACCATTATCATGTTGTCATAATTATAATATATAATATTGAATTGCATAGGACATCACTATTTATAATCATGAAATGGATTTGAAACTTTAAATAGATTAACATTCCATGTTAAAGAATACATTACAAAAAAAAAAACTAGAAAATGTTTCTATCAAAAAATAATTTAACTATGAATCTAAATATAATGCCTAAGCTATTTATAACAAATATATTTCTCTATCCAAACAAAAGGTCAAATCATAAAAATGATGCGCAATAATCAAATATTGTGTGGTTTCACCAATGTGAATTGAGTAGGGAATTGTAAGGAATGCAAATCAAGTGCAAATCAACCTCAGGCTACATGGGGACCAATCATTTATTGTTCCTCAAAACAACTAACCATAGCTCTTTCCTCTACTAAGGCAAAATATCAGACGTTAGTTAGTTGAAAGCACCAAAACAGTAGCATGGTTGCAAACTTTCCTAAAATAAATTGAAGCAATTGAAGGTGTTACAATTTTTTATGTAGACAATCAAAGTTGTAGGAAGATTGTTAAAAATCCCATTATTCATGCTAGAACCAAGCATATTGAAATCCATTACCACTTCATTACCACTTCATTCGGAAGAAGGTGATTTTAGGACAAATGGAACTTGCTCATGTTGCAACTACAGATCAATTAGCTAATAGTCTTAACAAATCACACGGCAAGATCAAATTATATAAATTTAGAGACATGTAGAAGTACAAGACCTAAAGCTGATCTAAAGTTTGTTCTCTCTATAAAAAGATTTGCAACTAATCGCATTTCATTAGTTCTCATTTCCATTTTTAGCAAATTTGTGATAGTTTCTATATAGCATGAATTATAGTGTGATAGGGGGTGTTAAAATAATCACACTCTTACTTCAGATATTTCACTTAGATAAATTAGTTAGTATGAATAATCATATTTTTCATTGTCTTTTGTGGAGAACTGATTGATTATTCAATTAATTTGTTGTTTAAGCGAAATTTTCACTATTACAACTTATCTTTTGATCCTTTCTGATTTTCTCTGGTTCTTGACTAGTTATTACTTATTTTCGACCTCTAGCCTTTTTTTGGCTGTTTAGTTCCTACTTTGTATCTTGATGACTTGAATGCAAATGGGTTTAGCAATCTACTTTTATTTACAAGCACAAGAACCATGCAAGAGCTAGTTGTTCCTGAGAGAACGATTGAGAGCACAAATGAAATTTTCTTTTCTTTTTTTTTTGGTTTAAAACCTCACAAATCCAAAAGAAGAAGAAGAGGAGGACATGGGATTCATCACATGGAAAGCTTGAAGAAGAGGGGACTCATCAAGTGGAAAGCTAATTTAATGATTTTGTGGAGAACTTTTTTTGGTTTTGGCATATATACCCTGGAAGGAAAATAGTGAAACCTCTAACAAAAGTGGAGTTGAATTAACAAAAGACCAGAAATTGTAGGACCAATATTTCAATGTAACTTGATTCTAATTTTCCCATTGTGAAATAGGGGGATCATTGTAATTCCCCATTGTCAAACAACCCATTTCATGTTTGCATAGATGAAATTCAAGGTTTTTCTTGATGATCACACACACACGGAATCCTAAAATGAGTTTATTTATGTGAAAACAGCATTCGAAACTCTATATTATTACAAAAGCAGCTGAAGAAAGACAAAAGGATTGAAGAAGAAGAAGTTGCAAAAGAACTGGAATTCATCAAAAAGTCTAAACAGACAAGGAATTACTGAAAAACTTTATATAACAATTTCAACAGGAAAGTATAATAAGAATATCACAAAAATACAACAAACACAAATTTTGTGCTACTGTGTGGGTTTTTCTCTGTTTTTTGTTTTAGGGTTTTATGGCTTCCAACAAGTAAGATTCAGACTGAAAACTTTTCAGACAATTCATTTCTTCCACTACAGCACCTGGATTCATGAGCACTGCATGGTTCTTGCACCATTCATGAGCTTTACAAGATGATCCTGAGATGGGTTTGTGCAGATCATGCTGTTGCACCGCCTGCTGCATCTTAAATCTTCAGAAGTCCTGCTGCTGCAACGAATGTGATCAGACTCAGCAGAATGGAGGTGACAAGAGATGGCAACGCCGATTGATTAGTATCGTTGGAATTCGAACCCGGAGCCGGAGCAGCAGCTTGTGTCATCGTCACTCCCATGGTAACTGTAATGAGCATGACAGCTGCTGCTGTTGCAACCACTGCTGTCCTCCTCTTCACTCCCATATTGCTGAAGGCCATGATTACAACAAATACAGGGAAAAAGTTTCAAAGAGCTTCTTCCTGTCTCGACTTGTCTGATGACAGCTCTCAACTTCTTAACACAGTATGAAGCTGCTGCAAAAACAAAAAAGCTTGAAAAAGTACTGGATTCAACCGATCGATCAACAACTAGCTACTATAGCAACTGGCAGGATTGTGATGCAGAATTCCGAGGAGTGAGTCGTGTGTAATGAAGTCTCACAATGCAACTATTGTCACGCTCGACTCTGCAGAGAGAAACACAAGCACTCCATGGATATAAAGAGTTTTAGCAATTCCTTGACCATGGTTGGCGATTGAATGTTCTGCACAAAATACTGGGACCCACTTGCAGCTCTCAACAAAACACAAATGTAGCAAGGAGAAAGCGACAGAATATCACGCAGGACGTGGATCGTAGCAAAGACAACAAGGAAATCGTGACAAAAGTATCGGGAATGCAATCCTTTCTGATGAATCTTGAGACTCGATTCTCGAGAGAACTTGCACGAAAATGGATTCCATGGATCATCAGTCATGTGTTCTCAAGTCATCATCATCACCATCATCATCATGTGCGCCACAACACATGATCTGCAAATCTTTCAACATGCCGCGCATCTTCTTCCATGCAAACAAAGATCGATAAATAATTTTAAAAAAGCAACCACAAAATTACCAAATCTTACACACATTTCACAGCTTCAAATCTGTTGCTGGATCTGAAAAATTAAATTCTAAACTACTTCAGCAATTAATTAATTTTTGAAGCTCTGTAGTCATGCCAAGTATGTAGACAAGAAACAAAAGCTGCTCAAGAGATTGTTGATGATGATGATGATGATGATGATCCCCCCATCCCCAAAAACACTTCAGCTCTGATCACTGTGCAGATCATTTCTCAGCTTATTAAATCTATCCAACAATTACTGCAATATTCTCCCACAAAAGTTTTGAAAGATTGAATTAGATGTGTAGCTCAACTGTTAATATCTTGCTGCATGTTACCTTGACAGGTGCACACACTACAAAATGCCAGATCTAAAGAGAAATTCAGCTACATGATCTTCAAATGCCAGATCAAAAAGTTGTGCATTTCTTGATCATCAGCTTCTGAACAAAAGAAGTTTTCAGCAATCTCGAGATCCTGGAACAAAAAAGAAGTCCCACTTTTTGTTTTCAGCCGCCGCGATTGATCAAGAAATCCTTTTATAATTAGCACCCACTTGAGATGGAATATTGGATTGATTGAGAAATCCTTTTATGATGAGAATTAGCACACCCACATGATGGATGGATTTGACAAGCAGGCTCATCATGTAATGGCTCTATCCTAAGGTCTTTTTGGTTGCAGATTTTATCTTTGTTAAAATTTGTCAAAACGAGTCCTGATTTAAAAGCTCATTTCATTATTATGAGAAAATTTATGTATGTTATAATTTGTCCAATGCAATTAGAAAGTGTTCGATAAAATTAAATTTATAAATAAATATGTTCAATAAAATTAGATTATAACTAGATAAACTAGTTGTAACGAACATCATTTTCTCATAGTGTTTAGAACTAGAAATTGCAAGTGCAACTAATGTAAGTGTAACAAGCAAAGCTATATAAGTATAAATGATTTACATGTACATAAATTTTACATAAAAAAATATATGTTAGCATTGGTCAATTATTGAGTTTTGATCGATTATCAACTTGATTATCAATCTTTTTATTTGTTTTTATAACCATTAAATAACCTCATTGTTTGGTATTGAATTTTCAAAATCTAATTTAACTCACTCGAATGACTTGGTTATCATCTTCATAGGTTATTAACCCTGAAACACTAAACATTTTAATATGGTAGAAAAAATTAGAAACTTAAATATAAACATTTTAATTTTAATTTTTTTGAAAGAAAACCTTACAACTGATGTGTAATTGACAAGTTAACTAGTGGTTAGCAATTGAGTATTTGAAAACCTTTTTTTTTATGCATAACCAACAATTATTATTAAAAATATATTGATAACCTAATTGGCACCCAAAAAAAGATTGTGATAATGATATTGAAAACCTAATTGACACCCAATTTATTTTTTTTAAAAACCTACTAGACAGTTATGAAAATTCAATAACTGACCAACACTAATGTATGTCTATTTACACTTACACAACACTAATAAAAACCCCGAATATATTGTTTTTTGGTTACTTATGGACATTATAAATATCCCTGCCCAAGACTAAACTAATATTCCCTGAGTTAAATCCTGGTGAAAATCTTCTTCTCAAACCAAGAAAGATTCATTTCAAAGTTTTCCTTACAAGATTAAGAGGTGAATTCCTTACACAAAAGAAGTACAAAGAGTGTCAACAAAGAATGTTGAAGTGTGAGACAGACCAATTGAGTGATAACTCATAGCTCAAGGATTTGCTCTCACAACACAAAGTGTTGTTGAGCTCCACACTTGGCATGATGACTCATAAAGGTTCTTTGTGCCCCCACCCCAAAGTTGTATTTGGTGCATATGATACCATCCATAGCCTAGGGCCAGTTTCCACATTGACAAAACTAATAATAAATTTTTCCAAAAAAAATTAGTTCTTTTTTTAAAAATTTGAATTTTTATTTTTTTTTCCCATGATCTACCACATGATATTGTCATATGAGTAATGAAATTATTTAGAGTGTAGTTATATCCTAATTATGATGATGTTTTCAACATGTCAACCTCATATTTTCACAAAAATTCATTTCATTATTTTAAGGATTATTTAATGACTAAAACAACCTTAGTGTAAAGTATTGTGTTACATATTGTGTCATTCAGTTTTGTTAATTATATGTGACATTGGGGAGGTTATATGCACATCCATATGTATTAATCCAAAAGCCAAGTCAAACCTAATGGTGATTAAGAACCTCTTCCTTGTCCAATTTGCCAAGCCCATATGGCACAATCTCTTTTGCCATCTTGCAATTGGGTATACTAACCATACACAAATGGCCCCTTGGCCCTAATTCGTTACACGTGATGCATGTATGTATGTAGAGCTCATGTATTTGACATAAATGTACAATGCCTTGGGGATTTAGGACATATATTGTCATTGCATTTAGTGCATTAATGAAGTTCGTCTATGCATTTTGTACAAATGATATGATGAAATATTACATGGGCAATGGTTGAACACTAGGTATTCAATGTGTCAATGCATTGGCCATCCATGCAAACTATTTTTTAGAACCTTCCCTACCCTTTGATTGTGTAGACACTACATACTTCCATGGTCTCATATGGGCGACTAGGTCCAATTCCATTGCAAGTTAGGCCCACAATGCCAACATATGTGATGTCCAAGGATTGCTTGGCCCCCATATGTGGGGCAAATGTATAGGGCCTAGCAAGCAAACCATCATCCAAACCATCCATGTCTTCATAGGTAAAGAATGGGGGTCCCTACAACATGATTCTCCAAGCCCAATTGGCATAAGGGGGAGTCTTGTTATTCAAAAAGTTCTCTTGATTTTTGTCATTAGGGAACTTGTTAATTATGCCAATGAGCAAGCCCATGGTGGTTGATTCTTATAGGCTCGGGGTTCACAAGGTTGACCCTGGGTGAAAACACACCAAGGTGCAACCAAAATGATAGAACTCAAAAGTCCATTTGAAAGTCAATACATTGTGTAAGTAAGATACCTTAACATGGGTTGTATGACAAATTGGTGTCATTAGATTTTTGTCATAAGGATTTGAATAGTTTTATCTTATTAGCTTATAATAATCTAAACTTTGAAACATGAATATTTAAATTAATAAATTCAATCAATAACTGATTTTTTTCAAAATTTTAAAACTTGTAATTCAATGTACATCTCAATATTTGGTCATTAACATCTTTTTAAATCGTCTTCTTTAATATGAAGGTCATCACACTATATTATTGTTGAGTTCTTTATTCATTATAGGGCATTATATCAAAGTGTATTGAACCATACTCATGGAATCTAAACTCATTATGGGCTATGACACATTTTTGGCATGACCTCAAAAGTACATAATGAATTGAATATTTATTTTTTTCCCTACGATTTTTTTAATTATATTTTGTGAATTGATTGTTGACATGAGTCTTTTTTTTAAAAAGCATTTGCACATATAAATTGAAATTAATCACTATTGAAAATTTGAAAACTTACTAAAATATATATTTTGTGATATTCAAAGTGCTCCACCTTAAAGTGCTTTCACCCTTGGTGGGGCTTGTGCGGCAAATTTGCCACCAAGGGCCCATTCTCTAATACTTTGCGAACATGGGGACCTCTTGGACCAATTCTCCCAAGTGTAACAAGGAATTGAAAATGCATTGAAATTTTTGGAAGGCACCTTACTTTCATGATTATCCCTTTTATAAAAGTGGGGATCTTACGCCTACAATTTGGAAGCCATAGGGACCTTAGGCCTATAAGATCTCAGCTATAAAACTATTTTGGTGTGGGAGATCACACCTAGTACTCCTAAATAGTAGGTGTGAGATCCCTCTTACCCATATTGCCTTGTGATCTTCATAATGCTTAGGCTTTATAGTAAGGTTTGCCTCATGGTTTACCTTGGGTAAGGCCCACATGTGAGGGACATTCTCAAAATATTGTGTCACAATTTTGTCCTAGGCTCCTTGTTTTGGGAATGCCCCCATCCTAAGACTTTAGGTTATGTGTAATATTATTACACAAACCTATTAAACTCCACGACATTTGATACATACTAGATATCGATCAATTTTCATATTGAAATGCAATTTACGATTTTAATGAAGATAAAATGTCATCATGAAGTATGAGGCACGTATTGGCATTCGTTGGAATCGAGCTTTAAAAAGCATAAGTATGATACAAAGTGTGTACTAAAAACCCTTGCATTTAGTATGAAAATTCTTAGTATTACTCCTTAAGATTGGCATGGATCTTACACCTATGAGTAGGTCATCATATCATCCCACTTATGGAGTAGGTGTAAGATCTTTTCTCAAGGGGTTCTTCACACATATAAGGTGCCCTCCAAATAAACTAGGAAATTTATAGGGGATTATATAAACCATTTTGGTATGCATCAAAGTTCCTTAATTGTTTCCTTCTTTGCTTTCTCTCTCTCTCTCCCCCCGCCCCCTCTTTTTTTTTTTGTGCAGTGGCCATTTTGATTGACACATGAAAAAGAATAGTTTCCAAATTTGGTCATTCCCAATATTTAATATTTTTTCAACTCTAATTTTTTTTTACATAAAAAATGTAGCCAACCATAGTTGGGTCAAAAGAATGGAGACCTAAGGGGGAAAATAATGGTTATAGTGGTAGTAATAACACTTGAAGGAACTGATTGAAAATCCCTCACCTTAAAAATCTCTCTAATCTCCTCCCTTTCCCCCTAAAGTCTCTACCCTCCCCACCAAACCCAAATTAACTCCCCCCCCCCCCCCCCCCCCCCCC
>Ga0209611_10001292_pt1 | contig 42067 bp, 22 predicted proteins | sample S1TSphgellanicum_3_FD_187693 | JGI IMG/M metagenome (GOLD analysis project Ga0209611, IMG submission 187693) | Host-associated microbial communities from peat moss isolated from Minnesota, USA - S1T2_Fc - Sphagnum magellanicum MG (SPAdes) (version 2) | ecosystem: Host-associated > Plants > Peat... | reverse complement strand
ATGATAGGCAAAATGGTGAGCATAGAGTTATAATGTCAAGGTTGCCATCAGTGTAACTTTCCTTTTGTTGTACTTCACTAGGGGTTACACCTGTCTACTGAGCTGATTGTTCAAGTTCTTTCATCAATCTTTCATGTAAAGACTAAATTTGTTTTATGACTCCACTAACTTGATTCTAGCTAGGTTCTCCTACATCTGAAGAAGGAGAGAACATGCTTTAGCCTTCTGGAATGATGTCAAAGCTCTCAAGCTCATTGTGTGCCTATCTCTATCAACCCACATGTGAAGGCATCCTGCAAAATCTCTTGGTGAGAATATTCTCTGAAGCTGGTTGAAACTTGAAACTGTTGAAACTGTGGCGGCAACTCTGGTAGCTCTTCTTTGGTGTTGTAGCTGAGAAAGATTCTTAGACCCAGGGTGAGATGCCCTAAAGTTGTGTTTCATGGGTGTTAATGTATGTATATTAACAGCCCGCTTCCTTTAGTCATTGTGGATCATGTCATAGATCAGTCTACAGTGATAACACCTTAGACAAACTGTTCTGCTCTGCTATTGAGAAGTTGAAAGGCGGGGAATTGTTTTTGCATTTTTACAAATACAACTAAAACTAAAAACCCTAAAAATATTGAATAACATGTCCAATTTATCACATCTGGTGCATTGCCTGTTATTGTAAAGGAACTATTTCTCCCCAAAAAAATTGTAACTAAAATTGATTTTTTTCTTAGAAAGAGTTCAAACTTACAAAAAAGGATCACTTCAGAATCTATATGGTACTGACATTAAAATTATTTTTCTTGTAAGCAGAAAAGTATTTAGTTTTGAATAGTTTTCCTTATGTAATAGTTTTAAAATCAAGCTATAGGTTTTTTGCATAAATGATTCCAAATACATTATGAAAAAAAATTGGAAAAAAAATCCTTTATTTCTCTGTAAAATTTTGAAGTTTTATCATCTTAGATTTTAGTGGATAAGTCATGTAAAGCTATGAAACAAGGTAGTTTGTTTGTTTTGTTTTGTTTTGTACTGATGAGATCCACTGAATTGGGATGCTTCAGATTGCATTCTTGGTCTCTTTGGAAAGCTCTGGAGGAGGAGGGGTGCATCAGCTTGGTTTCATGGCGAGTGGACTTGCAGTGCAGGAGTTCTTTGAATATTGAATGATTTCTTCACTGAACATTAAATTAAACCTAGCTGAAAATTTCAGGGAAATTGGAATGTGCCTTTGGTGTTGTTGGAAAGATCTTGATGAGCAGGATTTAATGGAATTTATTTGGTAAGATTTAGATTCAGAATGTGGGAGGTATGGATTTTTAAGTGATTTCTGCTGCTGAAAATTCAAATAAATTCCAAAAAACCAGGTTTTGGAAGGAAAAATCAGTTGAGAAATTGGTAACACTTGGGCCGACTGCACAGGCCACACTAGTGTAAATGATAAATGAGACATGAAACATGAAGTTATAGTTCCTTGACATTCCATTAATATTTGCTACTTTATTTATTTTGATTTCAATTTATTTTAGTCCTTCATAGTTTTGAATTGCAACTATTTTGCATGTCAAACACTGAAATCATCAAACCTTGAATTGTGAATATAAAAGCAGAAGCTGCATTACACCATGATGAACTCCTTGCTGCTGTGTTGCACTTTTCTGGAGTCCTATGGTTGATTTTCCTGAAGAATTTGGTTTTTAGGGTTTACATCATGCAGTAGAAATTCCCCCACTCTCCACCATCCAACTTTTTTTTGGTATGTGGGTGTGTGTTTGTGTGTGTCTGTGAGAGAGAGAGAGAGAGAGATGTCTGGAACATTGTAATAGCACATACAATGATGCAATTTGCTTGCATTTGTGCACAACATTATGGTTTCAAATGAGTTGCATTTGGAGTTCTAGGAGATTGCAGCAAAACAAAAGAGACAGATGGGCACTCTTGGTAAGACTTTGCACATGCAGAAGATTACAAATTACAGAAGTGTCGTCTGTGTTGTTATTACATGATGAAGGTACACACCCAAGGGAGCCTGATGACCATCTCTTTTGCATGCAGATTTTTCAGTTGATCAAGGTTTTTTGGTTTTTTTCTGGTTGTGTGAAAGTTGGAAGAAAGAGGGTTAGCAAAGATGACTAGCAAGTGAAAGGGTGTCAAAGTCATGATATTTGAGTTTTTGTGAAAGGGTGTGTGACAAGCTCATGGGCAAAGGGGTGCAATTTTCATTCTTTTTTCCATGGATTTATGTGTGCGTCCAGGGTTGATGAACTACTTGTGTGTTATCATCATCACAACACATGCTTCAATGAAAAGGGTGATGATGTCAAGGAAATTTCTTGTCATGCAAACTTCACCCAAGTTTTCATTGAATTTCACTGTGCGACAAGGAGTTTGGTAATGGCATCTGCACACAATGAGACTTATGTAAAACTACTGCTTATACGCAATGATGAAAATCCAAGTGCAAGGAACCACCACCCTCAGACCTTATTTGTCAAGGGCACATGGTATTCAACACATTTCTTACTGTCAGCACTCGACGGCTGCAATATATGGACTCTGGATGGTACCTTTTGAATCATCATTTTGATGACTACCTTGTTGTTCTTTTCATGCTATCCGTTCCTGCTTGTTTAGGTAGCAACAAACAAACAAAGATGATGACATTCTGGACTGGGTGGTGGGTGGTGGTGGTGACTTCTTTTCCTCTTTTTTTTGGTGGTGGGTAGCTTCAGAAAAGCTTGTTGCAATTGCTGCAGGTGAATGGGAAATGCCAGTGGAACAATACTTGAACCAATTGCGAATGCAGTTCAGTGTGCAGAATCATGACACCAATTTCTCCTTTGTTCCTGTGTCCAACAGCATTGCACTGGCAAGTCTTCTTCCATGCAACCACAAATTTTCCAATAAAATTCATTCCTCTTTCTATTTATTTGAAGTGCGTAATAGTAGACCATGATTGCAAACATTGTGTATTATCACCACCATCTCAATTCTATTCCAATCTGAAATCAGTCTACATAACTTTGAATAGAAGTCTCCCATCAAAAATAGTTTGGTTCTCATTCTTAAGATCTGTTAATCCAAGGAAAATTTCTCTGGGCTTGCAGCTTGAGTGTGCCCTATTTGAACCAAGATCCCACATGCAATATATGGTCACATTGGAGCTAGAAAAGAAGGCAAGATCTAGTGAAGTGGCTTATGATATACTGCTCAACTTGTTGGAGCATAACACCAAACAAAATGTAAGTCAAGAATAAATTTTAGAAATTATTAGGTATCTGAATTTGAAGTTTCTTCAAAATACATAATCTGTGAGCAAATGGGTTATGCATTTTGATATATACTAAGATCTTTTTGTGCATGTCAAACAACTTTTGTCCTTTGTTTCTCATTTCAGGATGCATGTGGGTGCAGAAATTTTATTTTTTCCTTGGACTTATGCTTTGATGAGAAATGAACAAAGTGTATCTGTTTGTTTATTCTGCTTGCAGGAGGAATTGGCATACAAGACTCATGACATTCACCGAATGAATGCTGCATTGAATGAGTTGAGGTTTAAGCCCAACTCTGATCTGACTGGCCTTAGATCCAAGCTTGTGGATCAGCAGCAAATGGAGCTCCGATTTGGATCACCTTCTTCTCTCCCAACAAGTAATCACCTTCATGACTTGGCAAATCATCCACATGCAGAATCAAGCAGTCCATGGGGCCAAAGACGATCATTCCAAAAGACAGTGAGACATGGTCCTGGGAATACTGATTGTAGACTATATGGAATTCTAGATTATACAAATGAAGCAGCAACAACAGCTTCTTCTTCAGGAGGGAAGTACAACTGGGCTTCTTCTGAGGTCATGGAAGAATCACCCTCACAAGAGTCACAATCACCATCAGTCCACACCATCAGACAACCATTGTCTCATGAACATGCTCATGGAGGAGTCCAAGAAATCGTTGAAGCTCAGGTATCATCACAATCACGAAGCTGGAATCCCAAAATTGGATCTAATGGGCCTGATCATCTGAATACTGCTGAAATTCCAGTGACAGGTTTGAAAATGATCTCCAAGCGTGAAGCTGATCATGAATCTGGGTTTTGGATTGATAAAACGCAAGCAACAGGGCTGAGATCAAGGAAGGATTCAAAGATTGAACCACCACCTGATGGGCGCTCTGCTGAGCTTGGGAGTTCTGCAATTCATGCAACAGCATCATCAAGAAGGAACTCAAAGACTGGAACTTCTTATGGACTCAGACCTCCTCATGGGACTCCTGAAACCAGAGTGGCAACAAGCTCAAGAGTTAACTCATATACTGGAGATGATCACAAATCTAGGCTTGACACTCATGAGGTGCAAATCAGAGAGTTGAGGAGCAACTTACAAGACGGATTTGGAATTGAAGCATCAGCTGGGCTTGATGATCATGATATGGGTACTCAGGTATTAGGATCACAGAGGAATTTGTATACTGTACCTGATGAATCTAGCCTTGAGACTCCAGATCAAATTCAAGCATTATCTGATGAACCCGAAACTCCATCAGTATCAGGAGGGTGGTCACACAGGAGTTCATATAACAGGGGACTTGATGAAAGGAGTGTTTCTAGGCCTGAGGAGGGAACTGAAATCCAAGCAACATGGTCAAGAAGGAACTCAAGGAATGGTCAACCTCGTGATGACAAACCAGAAACTCTTCCTGCACCGTTTTTGAGGAGTCCATATGGCCAAGAAACATCTTCTCCAGCATTGTTGTCAAGGAGGAGTTCATATGGGCAACTTGATGAAACTAGTAGGCCACCTGAGAAATATGGAAAAAATCAAGCAACATGGTCGAGAAGGAACTCGAAGAATGCTGCACATGATGAATCATTAACTTCAGCATCACAATCCAAGAAGAGTTCATATGCTGCCAAACAGCTTCATGAAACTAGTTCTAGGCCTCGGAGTCCTGAGATTCAAGTGACAAGGTGGAGAAGGAACTCGAGGGAAGCATCTGATGATGAACTCGAAACTCCAGCGGCAACAGATTTGTGGTCAAGGAAGACTTCATCATCTGCTGCATTTGATGAATCTAGTTATAGGCCTGAGTGTGATGAACCTGAAATCCATGAAGCAACAGCATCAACAAGGAACTTGAAGATTGGACCTAATGATCATGAATCAGGAACTCCAGCATCAAGATCAACAAGGAGTTCATATGCTGCCAGATTTTATGAACCAGGCAGTACTACTAGGCTTGAGACTAGTCCTGAATTTCTTCAAGAGATAGTTGGGTCAAGAAGGAACTCAAAGAATGCATATGATCATCATGAACCAGGAACTCCAACATCGAGATCAAGGAGGCCAAGTTCTCATGTTGAACAGCTTGATGAAATTAGCATGCCTAGGAGTCATCAAGTACCATGGTCAAGAAGGAACTCAAGGAATGCATCTGTCAATCAACCAGAAATTCTAGCATCAACATGGTCGAGAAGGAACTCTGCAAGGAATGAGTCTGATGAACCAGAATTAGTTCCGGCTGTATCATGCTCACGAAGAAATTCAAGGAATGCATCTGATGAACCAGAAATTCCAGTTGCATCATGGTCAAGAAGGAATTCAAGGACTGTAACATCTGATGAACCAGAAATTCCAGCCACATCATGGTCAAGAAGGAATTCAAGGACTACAGCATCTGATGAACCAGAAATTCCAGCCACATCACGGTCAAGAAGGAATTCAAGGAATGCATCTGATGAACCAGAAATTCCAGTTGCATCGTGGTCAAGAAGGAGTTCATATGGGAGACTTGAGGAATCCAATACCAGGCCAGAGGGTCCTGAAATTCAATTGATGGCATCAAGAAGGAACTCAACAAACAAAGGTGATGATTTTCCAGAAACTCTAGGCTCACGGTCGAAGAGGGGTTCATATGCTGCTGGACTTGATGAAAGCAGTTCATGCCCACCTCAGAGTCATGAGATTCAAGCAGCGTGGTCAAGAAGAAACTCAAGGAATGCAACCCATGAACCTGAAATTCAATCAACATGGTCAAGAAGGAATTCACAGAATGCTGTATCAGATCATGATGAACCAGGAACTCCAGCATCAAGATCAAAGAGGAGTTCATATGCAAGTAGCCCAACACGTTGTGAAATTCAATCAACATGGTCAAGAAGGAATTCACAGAATGCTGTATCAGATCATGATGAACCAGGAACTCCAGCATCAAGATCAAAGAGGAGTTCATATGCAAGTAGCCCAACACGTCATGAAATTCAAGCAACATGGTCAAGAAGGAACTCAAGAAACACATCTGATGAACACGGGGGTCTGACTCCAGCATCATTGTCAAGGAGGAATTCATATGACAACCTTGTTGAAAGTAGTAGTAGCCCTATGGGTCATGAAATTCAAGACAAAACACAGTCGAGACAGAACTCAAGAAATGCATTTGATGAACACAGAGAAACTCCAACATCATTGTCAAGGAGGAGTTCATTTGACAAACTTGTTGAAAGTAGTAGTAGCCCTATGGGTCATGAAATTCAAGGTGAAACATGGTCAAGACGGAACTCAAGAAATGCATTTGATGAACACAGAGGAACTCCAGCATCATTGTCAAGGAGGAGTTCATATGACAAACTTGTTAAAAGTAGTAGCAGCCCTATGGGTCCTGAAATTCAAGCAACATGGTCGAGACGGAATTCAAGGAATGCATCTGATGATGAACCGAGAACTGTAGCATCATTGTCAAGGAGGAATTCATCATATGACAAACTTGATGAATACAGAATTAGGCCTGAGAATTCTGAAATCATTGGAGCCAAAATGTCAAGAGATAATTCAACGAGTGGATTTGTTGAACATGAAATTCAAGGATTGGGATCAAGGAAAAGTTCTTATACTGACTTTGATGAATTTAGAAGGATTGAGCATCCTGAAATTGAAGAGGTCAGAGGGTCGAAAAGGAACTCAAGGACTGGATTTGATGAACTTGAAACTCGAGCATCAAGAAGGAATTCATATGCCCAACTTGATGAACTAGAAAGTGGGCAACCTGAACGTTCTGAAATGCAAGTCATACGACCCAGAAGGAACTCAAGTGGTGGATTTGATGAACCAAAAACTCGAGCATTGAGGAGGAATTCATATGCCCAACTTGATGAATCCAATATTACCAGTCCGGAAATTTTTGAAACACAAGTTGCATGGTCAAGAAGGAACTCAAGGAATGGATTTGATGAACCTGAAACTCTAGCATCAAGGAAGAATTCATATGCCCAACTTGATGAATCAGAAAGTAGGGTGCCCAAAAGTTCTGAAACACAAGTTGCATGGTCAAGAAGGAACTCAAGGAATGCATTTGACGAACCAGAAATTCAAGCATCAAGGAAGAATTCATATGCCCACCTTGATCAATCAGAAAGTAGGGTGCCTGAAAGTTCTGAGATGCAAGTCACTTGGTCAAGAAGAAACTCAAGGAACAGATTTGATGAACCAGAAACTCTACCATCAGGGTCAAGGAGGAGTTCATATGCTAATCCTTATAATGAATACAGTAGACCTGAGAGTCTTGAAACTCAAGTGATAGGCTCAAGAAGGAACTCGACTAGAAATGGATTTGATGATCATGAAATTCAAGCATCAGGGTCAAGGAGGAATTCGTATGCTAGTAGAATTCATGACTCTAGTAGTAAGCTTGAGAGTCCTGAAATTCAAGCAAACGCAAGAAGCTCGAGAAGGAACTCAAGGAGTCAAATTGATGAACTTGCTCATGCAGATTCAACTCATGGGTCAAGGCGAAGTTTAGTTGCTAGACTCAATGATGGTGAATCTAGCAGTAGTGGGTCTGAGACTCCTGAAATCCAAGCAACTGCAGGAAGCTCAAGAAGGAACTCAAGGAATCAATTTGACGAACTTGCTCATGCAGATTCAACTCATGGGTCAAGGCGGAGTTCAGTTGCTAGACTCAATGATGGTGAATCTAGCAGTAGTGGGTCTGAGACTCCTGAAATCCAAGCAACCGCAGGAAGCTCGAGAAGGACCTCCAGGAATCAATTTGATGAACTTGCTCATGCAGATTCAACTCATGGGTCAAGGCGGAGTTCATTTGCTAGACTCAATGATGGTGAATCTAGCAGTAGTGGGTCTGAGACTCCTGAAATCCAAGCAACTGCAAGAAGCTCAAGAAGGAACTCAAGGAATCAATTTGAAGGAACTCAATCATTTGGGTCTAGGAGGAGTTCATATGCCAGACCTGATGAATCCTTTCGACCAGAGATTCCTGAAATTCATGGGATGTCAAGCTCAAGAAGGAATTCTGGGAATGAATTTGATGAGCTCAGAGCTCAATCATCAGGGTTAAGGAGGAGCTCAGATGCTGGACGTGATGAATTCAGTAGGTTGAAGATGCCTGAAATTCAAGAAACTAGGTCACAAAGGGACTCTGGGATTGGATTTGATGAACTTGAAACTCAATCATCAAGGTTGAGGAATTCAGATGGTGGATTTGATGAATTCAGTAGGCAGGAGATACCTGAAAGTCTTCAAGAGACAAGGTCACAAAGGGACTCTGGGATTGGATTTGATGAACTTGATGCTCAATCATCAAGGGAAGGGAAGATGAGTTTGGATGCTGGATTTGATGACTCCAGTAGGTTGGCATATCCTGAAATTCAGACAATGGAAGGAGGGTCAAGAAAGAACTCAAGGGAAGGATTTGATGGACTTGCAGCTCAAGCATCATCATCAAGGAGGAGGAGTTCCTATGCACCCCAAGGATACACATTGCCTGAGATTGCTGAAATTCGACGAAGATCGTCAAGAAGGTATTCATGGCATGGACTTTGATGAACAATATTGAATTTCAAGCATTGGAGTCAAACTGCAAAGTTGTGAAGCATTTAGTGAAGGATTGTTGTGAGAAAGCATTTAGTCACGGTGTGTGACTGTATAGGATCACTGCAACAATAGCAACATCATAGTTGTGGATAGTTGGTCTTTATGTTTCAATGTGTGCCACAAAAAGCACCTTTGGCAAATGCTGAATACATTAAACATGGATTTGCCTTCTTATTAGTAACTCCCTATTGAATGTTTCCACGAGACTTTTGTCGAGTTCTCAATGAATGGCCAATGATCAAGTTTTTCATCATTTGCGACTTGTTTTGGGACTTTTGAGTAAATGGGTGGATCCTTGTTTTCTACCTATCCAAAAATTACCCTTTGTTGCCATTTTTAATGCAATTACTCACTCAAAATACTAGTGCATACACATAAGTTTTTCAATTTCCCAATTTGAACTATTTCTTTGTTGCCATGTGCACATGATAGGACAATATACATTGTCATCCCATTGTAAGTTTTTATCATGAAAAGTTAAATTGCCTTCACGATTCAAGGTTTTGAATGTGGAGTAAAGGTGTGCCATTTTCCGACTATATTGTTGCCATTGGGTAGATAATTAGCTCACATGGCCAAAGGTTCGGCACAAAAGAAATGGCATGATTAAGAATTGTTTAGACATGACATCATTTTAAACTAGAATGATGCTCAGTTCGTTTGCATAGACAAGGGGTCAATATTCACTCGTGTGTTCTTCAATGATCAAACAATTCTTACCCACTCATGATGTGAAAAAAGTGGTGTCAACAACACCAATTGCTATTTCCATTCATCAAGTTTGGAGCATGGTGTTATACTCTTGCTATGAAAGGGTTGGCAATTTGTCAATTCCACCTTTTGTTGGTTGGATTTTGGACCACATCACGTGCATAGCCATTGTTCCTTGGAAAACTTAGTCATGCATTACATGAAGATAAAAATGACCAAGTGTTAAATTTACTTCTTGGTCAATTTAGACATGTCATTTGGCATTCAACGATTGACTTGTGACACATTTATTTGGATAGCTATTGATGTCCAAGTAAAACAAAATAATTAAAATATTATCCCCATGTGCTAATGAAAACTTCAAAATCAATTCATATTTTTCATGTTTGTAAAAATCATTACATTGTGTGATGCCATAAAATGGCATAGGCACATGAGCCTCATAGTCTTAATTTGCACTTGACTTATATATATATGTTTGAGCATCCTTTGTAAAATGTAATTTGAAATGCAAAATTACAAATCACATTTTGGCTCCAAGTTATAACTAAATCAAAAAACATAGGTACTAAAAAAAAACTAAAAAAATTCAAAAAACATTCATCACCAAATTATTTTTTGGGGGGGCAGAATTTTGCCACTTGGCAATAAAAAAAATGGTAGTGCAAATTCTACAACAACAAAAAAAAAAAACCTTACAAATTCATCATATTCTAAAGGAAAAAAACTGAAGTTGCCATATTTAGATAACACATAGCATGAATCTCTAACCTTTTTTTAATGTCCTCTTTGACTTGTAGCCGAATTTTGCTAAATCTTCTTGTGGAAGATCACCAACCCACCTATCTCACAAAACTGAAAAAATAACCCTATTCACCATAAGTAATTTAACAATGTTTTTTTAATTTCTAAATAATATGAAATACACAATTTGTAAGTAACTTCCAATGATACTGCATATGTTTCATATGTTGTGTGAGGTCGGGTTGATGACCAACATCATCATTTGTAATTTTATTTTTTATTTATAACGGTTATTTACTTGGCATATTATACATCTAGGGCTTTGGCAATGAAAGTTATCATTGTCATACATTATTCTTGTTTGGTGACAATGGAAGAATATGTTTACACACATGTATTAGATTTGTTTGGATGTTCATATTTTGGTATTGTTACCATTATTTTGTGCCTTTACAAATTCAATAGAAATTTCAATATTAGGGGCTACTTTAGACAAGGGTCCAAGGAACAAGGTCCAATGAAATTGAGCATTCCTAATGGTTAAGAATTTTAAATTGGTCCTAGGGCCTTTAAATGAAGGTCCAAAACCAAGACAAATCAAATTGTGATTTAGCTTACATGGCATCGTTTTGGAAGGAAAACCAATTGAACTAAATAAAAAAGAAGAGCTTAAAGGAAAGCCCATCGTTTGGAAAACCAAAATGTAAGCTAGGGTCCAATGTTGATTATTCTTTGTTTATTGTTTTTTTACATTGTTTTCTTTAACCCTTGTTGCTCAAATTTTGTGAGAATGGAGGACATGTTATGAATTGACAATATTGTTGAAACTACACCAACTCCCCCATTTTTTACCAATTTTAAAGTTGACATGGTTGGTTTTGTGAGTGTTCACAAAGTGATTGATAGAAGGAATGCATTTTCAACCTTTTTAAGTGCATGAAATGGAGGTGAATCAAAATGTGAGGCAAAAAATTAAAAATTAAAAATTAAAAAAACCATGAAAAAAGGAAGAATAATAGTGAAAAGACAAAAGGTTAATTTGATTCTATCACATGTCAATCACACATTTGTGATATTGGACTTTCGAATTGGACCCCAAATCTTTAGGCACACTCATTACACCTTAGGGGAAAAATGTTTTTTTAATGCGAAGAAAGTCTAATTCAAGGTTCAATTTGCTTCAAATTGGTCCTTAGGCTTTTGGTCCTTGAACCCTTGTCTAAAGTGGCCCTCAAAAATGAGTGCATGGGAAACATATATGTATTCATGTTGTGTAAACAACCATCATAGATGTCTCATGTGTTTATATATTTATGATTGTGGGTTTGTTTCCAAGTGCATAAACTATCAATATAAATACATGGAATTTAAACGACATTTGGAATGATTTTAGATAATTATTTTGGCAATAAAAAACCAATGTCATGTGTACAACTTTTTGCACCTACAAGCACCATTGAAGATTGTTTTTGGTTCAAAACATGTGCCATCCCTAAATGGGTATAAGGTAGAGGCACCAAATAACGTCGTTGTACCCTAAACCTATAGTTGTGACCTCCTATCACCAATTGAATAAGGTGAAAAATGGATGGCACTTTATTGTGACATACTAATGTCACATGAGTCATATCTTATTATGTTGACAAATTATATTTATGGATTTTAGAAAAAATATTTTTATGGATAATGGTCATAATGAAATTCATAAAGAACAAGTTTATATATTACATAGGTTAGCACTAGAAATGGGTTTGTGTATATTTTGAACATCTATCATAAACTATTTGCAATATTTATGTTGATGGTTTTGAGGATGATTTTTTTCCAATTTCAAATTTTGAAATGAAAATTAAAATTATGGAGTAAATTTGTTGAAGGCACCTATTCTAGATGGTTTTAAGTTTTGATGACTTAACTATATCATTCTTTTCAATTATGCAAAATGTGTTTCAATATTCTAAAGGATTTTCCAATTCTAATTCAATGTTTACAAGCTTGGACCAACCCATCATTTGTTTTGTGAAATTGCCATTTCAATCTAATTAGCCATATTTTCAACCATTGGATGTGAAAGTGCATGCAAGGTAGAATTGCTCTAGCTAAGATATTTTCAATAATTATCAAAGATGTTAGCATTTATATACATGGGGAACAATCCATTTTGGGGTACACAACTACTCATTCCACCATCCCTAAATTTAAACCAAGTGTGTAAGAGTAATAATATAAAGAGTCAAGATGAAGAACTTCAAAATTCAGCAAAAAGTGAAGGTCTAGAAGAACACAAGCAACCTATTTGCAAGATGCACATGGAAAAGATGAAACTTAAGCAAACAAAAAGAAGTTGAAATAACAATTCAATTCAAAAAATCATGCTACTTTGGGTGATGTCACAAATCTATCCTTTCATGCTACACAATCATGCCATACACAAAACTTTGTTGATGGTCTAGAGTCTTTCAATAATCCCAAATTTGTTGTAGCTCAAAAAAAGTCCAAATCATAGATCCCCAACTTAGAAGACATGAATGAATGGGAATTGGAGCAATTAATCCTTGAAATGGGCCATGAAGGTAGTGGACATGGGTGTTAAATTCAATGTGGCAACTTGTCATTTTGGCATTCTTATAACTTCTTTAAGGGCTTGCTGCAATGGGAAAATTAAATCTTGGAAAACATAGAAATGATGATATAGAAAAAGAGGCACAAATTATTAATTAAGTGTTAAAGATACAACTCATTGGTCTATCCATCACTTCAACGATTCAAGTTTAAGGTTGTAGATATAACATAAGAGATAACAATGTCATTCACACGCAATGTTTTTGGATGAAGTTGATGGAAATGATTCAAATCAAAACACCCTCAATTGACTTTGAGAGTGACCCAAGGCTTAGAGATGAGTAGAGTTAGAATGCTAAATGCAAAAAAATGTTATAAGTTTTATGAAAGTTTCAAAAAAAATTATGAGCTTCACAACTAAGATTCATCCCACATTTGGAATTATGATGAATCAGGGGCACAACTAGATGTCATGGGCAAGGACATGTCTTTGCAATTAAGGGATCACATTCTATACACATTATTATTCCCAAAGAGCAAGAGTGATATTCTGTGCTTACTTGCATTGATGTTAAACAAACAAACATTCCTAATTTCTACAATTTCAAATGTAATAGAATGTATAAGAATTACATTTAACATTGCAAAAATGGTGCCACAATGGCCATGCAATCCAAAGCCTAGATGATCAACCAATTGTTTTTGAATTGGATTGTTCATTTTGTCAAATTAGTGAAGATTAGCACCAATGGCATTTCTCCTTCTGATCAACACCTTTTAATATTTCATGAACATGGCTTTCACATCTCTTTGGAGGTTGTTGAAGAAACCAAGAATGTGGGTTTGGATTTGCTCACCTTACCTATCCAAATTTTGCATGAATTCCATCCCTTGGATGTGAATGTTTTCAAGCTATTCAAGATTGCATTTCACAAGTTTTGGTATATTAAAAGTTTAATGAATAAGCACAAATTTACATAGGAGGATTGGGCACAATGGTTTTCATTAACAAATTGCAAAAATCCATGACAAAAATCAACATTGTGAAAGCCTTTAGGAGAATAGTAATTGGCCAAGTTTGATTTTAACATGACGAAAAGTAAAATGGGGCCAAATACAAAATTTTCATCCATGGACAACTTGGATTCAAATTCATACATTATGTATAAAGGTGAAGTTGCTTAAGAGATGAGTTTCAGTTTGCTTGAATGTCAAAAAAATGAACTTCTTTACCACCCTTCAATGCATACAAAAATAAGGTATTTTGTTAGGTGGACAAATTTTTTTGACATTTCTTCACATTCCTAACATCCTAGGGGACCTTTTTCAAATATTTAAATAAACTAATAAGGCACTCAAAAGATACATTCTCTTATTTAATAATACTAGTTGATCTTGATTGGATGAAACCATTTTAAAGTTTTCACTTTCAAATATAATGTTCAATAACCCCTAGACAAGTATTTTCTCCTCACATATATATATCCACAACACCATTTTAGTTAAATTTCATGAAAACCCATTGGTGTGCCCTTGAGCTTTTTGATTTGGACTACAAGTTTTCATATTGGTTTCATAGTTTTCATGTGGTTATTAACTATTCATGTGTTCATTACATTCCAACCCAAAAAAGAATACCATTTGGACAATATTTTTGAATCACTCAAGCAAACATACACCCACACATTGCACGTTGATATCAACTTTGAAGTTTAAGACGTGGATTATAGCATACTTGAAACACAAGATCAATGCCACTACTTCGTGGAGGAATTGGAAGATAGTAATGGAACTTGTGATTTAAACCTACCCAACCACACACCACAATCAAATTTCACTACTTGCTTCTAATTTTGTTAACATCAAGTTAAACATCTTCAAGTTTTTAATTTTGATGCAACTTGAAGGTTCCAAAAGAAAGAGGTTAAATCATTCCATCATTGATTACATCCAGTCAATCATAATGACAAATGATGAATACCTACAAGCATTGGAAGAAAAAGTCATAAAGAAAAAAAAACCAAGGAATGCAAACAAAAAAGACAGGAGTTACAAGACAAGAAAGAAAGAAGAGCACAAGAAAAGGCAACTCAAAAAGCAACAAAGTTTGAAAGAGCTTGTTAGAAAGTTGCCAATGAAGTTTTCAATGAGCAATGGTCAAATTTCATGACTATTAATGACAAGTTACATGACACCATAAAATCAAGTGCCCCAATCCAACCAAAAGGCTATGTAACATCATATTGTGGGATTATTCTATCATGGTGTAAGTATAACTTGGTCATTGCAATCAAAAGACAAAAAATGAAACAACAAGCAAAATAGACATAAGGGCTATCACCATTCATAGAACACACAACATTTGTTCGACCTTCAACATTTCAAGTTGGAAGAGTGTATCACTTGTCAAACTTTCTTACCAACTCGAGCAATTTTTTTATTCAACATATTCTTATGTTCTTGAAGACAATTTTAGCCCTTTCACATGTATGGAAGTAACATTAGAGTTGTTGAAGTACTAGATTGATTTGGCATTGGATAACATTATGTATACTAAATTTGCATTGAACATGATTGAACTCAAGTTATGGATTTTAAGTAAGATTTGGCTTCCTGATGTCAACATAAAGATTTATGAAATGATGAATACAAGATTTAAAAAAAACTTGTTCAAGAATTGTGAAGGAGGAAAATGATCCTCAAGTTCTTTAATATTGTAATCTTTCCATAACCAATTAAGGTTGAATTAGGTTTCAATTAGTAAACATGGGTTGAAACATGGGTTTGAGTTTTAACCTTAAACTTGAGTTGAATTAAGATTAAATGAGCGTGATGAAAGTTGTATTAGGTTTTAATTAGTAAACAATAAACACATTGACCCTAAATTAAGCTTGCATTAAGGTTAAATTAATGTGACTATATTTGAATAAAGGTTACACAATTAGACATATTAATTATAAATTAGGATTAAATTAAGGTTGAATTAATGTTACTAACCTAGGGTTAACTTTGTGGCAATGGTTCAAACAAGTATAACCTTAGATAGTTTGGATTTGGAAATTAGATTAACATAATACCTTTTAAGGTGCGGCATTATTTTATTTTTGAAAATCCATTTTGGCAATAAAAATTATTATGAAAATTTGGCAATAAATATAGACAACTTCTTTGTCAAGTTCTTTCAACTTAGAACCTTTAACAGAGGGAGAGACCTTTTATACATTTTAAAAAATTACTTCTTTTTGCAAAAATGAAGACAAATAATGTTTCACCAAATTATAAGATAAAAAAATGTTGCCAATTACTGGATACCTAATTTGCAATGGTGGATTGGCATGAAGCAAGCAGCTCATGGGTTTCCACCAATTTTTTAATTTTGTTTTCCCTTGTAATTTTCTTAAATTTTGACATTTCAAACAGATAATTTCTAGAAAATTCAATATTTTCAAAAATAATTTAATTACGGCTAAACCTTAAAAGGTAACACTATACTGTAGGAGTACCAAACTAATTGAACAAGCAATAAACAAACCAACCAACCATTTGAGACATTTTTCTATTGTAATTTGACTCCACCAAAGTTGATGACAAAGGCACATAAGTAGATGAAAATACCAAAAAATGGATGCAAAAGTTTCAAAGTAGATGAAAAAATTGCACCTAAATGGATGAAAAATGCATCAAAGTAGATGAAAAATGTACCACAATGGATTTTAAAAATGGCACCAAAGCAGATGGTAAATGCACCAAAGTATATTGAAAAAATGGCACGAAAGTGGATGAAAAGATGAAAAAAATTATGATGAAAAATACACCAAATTAGTAGATTGAAAAAAACACATGAAAGTGGATGATAATAAATGCACCAAAAGTGGATGAAAAAATGGCATGAAAGTGGAGGATGCATGATAAATGCAACCAAAGTGAATGAAAAAATGGCACCAAAGTGGAGGATGCATGATAAATGCAACCAAAGTGGATGAAAAAATGGCACCAAAGTGGAGGATGCATGATAAATGCAATCAAAGTGGATGAAAAATGGCACCAAAGTGGAGGATGCATGATAAATGCACCAAAGTGGATGAAAAAATGGCACCAAAGTGGAGGATGCATTGATAAATGTAACCAAAGTGGATGAAAAATGGCACCAAAGTGGAGGATGCATGACAAATGCACCAAAGTGGATGTAAAAATGGCACCAAAGTGGAGGATGCATTAATAAATGTAACCAAAGTGGATGAAAAAATGCCACCAAAGTGGAGAATGCATTGATAAATGTAACCAAAGTGGATGAAAAATGGCGCCTCCATTCATTCTCTCGAGCGTTGGTGAAACGCGAAAAAGCCTCCGAAGAAGCGCTTTTGTCGCTTCACGTTGCGTACGCCGCTTGCTCTCTATCTCTCTCTCTCTCTCTCTTACGCGCGCGCGCGCGCGCGCGGTTCGATCTTCTTCAGCGAGGTTCCTTTTCTCTCTTCTCTGGCGCGCGGTTCCGTCTTCTTCTTCCTCTTCGTCGCCTCGCCTCCCCTCGCCTCGCGAGGACACCGCCCGTCCGTCCGTCCGTCTCTCCGTGCTTCCTGCATTTTTATTAGGGCATGGGTACTACCTTTCTTCCGCTTCCATGCGCTTTTTCTTGTGCCATGCCTTCATGAATTGTCCTAATTGTTTCTTGGCTTGTGTCTCTCTCCTCCTCTGAATTTTCCCTTGCTTGCTTGCTTGCTTGCTTTCGCCTTTTTCCTCTTGTTTGGAGACTGGCAATTGATTGTCACAGGGCTAGGTTACGTAAGGATTTGGAGAACCATGCGAGATTAGGGTTAGTCTGCTTTAACAAAGTCTCAAGAGTGGGAATGCTTTCAGTTCTTCTTCAGGCATGGTATAGGATGGAGTGCAAGAATTAGGGTTTCGAGTTTTGTGCAGATTCTGAAAACCAGCAGCAGCGGATAGTCGTAGTCGTAGTAGTAGCAGTCTTTGCGTGCGTGCCTCTGGTTTTGGAATTTGAGTCAAAAAAGTTCATACCACAAGATTAGGGTTTCGAGTTTGGTGCAGATTCTGCAAACCACCAGAGGATAGTAGTAATATTTCTTTTATTATTATCATTATTTTTATTATTATTTGGGGTGTTTCGGTTTGGAATTTCAGGAAAAAAAGTTCATACCACAAGATTAGGGTTTTTTGTTTTCACACAAAAAGCCTTCAGACAGTGGGGCTTGAAACTGCAGATAGAGAGGCACGTATCTTAGAAGAGGAGGAGGAGGAGGAGAAGGAGTCAAAATGACTGCGGATCTGCGGGAAATGAATGAAAAACTGCAGTATTTTAAGGATGTGACTCAATTGGAGGATTCTGCACTAGCTGAGCAGATTCTGGAAGCACATGGGTGGGATCTAGGGGCAGCAGTAGCGACGATGGTGGACAAGAATGTGCAGGGAGGTGGTGCACTGAGTCAAACAGATGCTCAGGGCCCAGTCCAAGGGGTAGCAGCAGCAGCTGCTGAAGAGCAGGCAAGTGCACTTGGAAGGGATCCTGGTCCTGCCACTGCAGGCCCATCAGTATACAGGACTCACAATCCAGAAAGATGGAACCCTACAAGGTTTGATTATGACAGATTTGCAGATGAGGGGATGAGTTATGAAAGGCTTGGTGAGCACCGAGATGCTTTGCAGGTGGCAAGAAACACAGGGGGACCAAATCATAATCCGAATATGGTTTGGAGGATGGTAACACTGCCGTTTTCAATCATTCGCGGGAGTTATAATCTCATGTATGGTGCAATGGGTATGGGGATGTGGATTGCAGGAGGTATGTTAAATTACTCCTTAGGAGCATTGGGTTTTGGGGGTCCAGAGCAAAGAGCAGGGGATGGGAACATGCTGTTGACAGTGCCAGCAGGCACAGCTGAGGCAGCTGCATTCTTGCGGAATTTTGAGAGTGAATATGGGGAGTATCACCCCACTTTTCAAGTCACAAGTTTCATGGAGGCATTGCGGCGGGCTGGCCAACAATTCAAGTTTCTCTTTGTGTATTTGCACTCACCAGAGCATGCAAATACACCTCCATTTTGTGAGAGAAGTTTGTGCAATGAGCATGTAGTGCAGTTTGTGAATGAGAATTTTGTGGCATGGGGGGGTGATGTGCGCACCAGTGAGGGTTTTCAAATGAGCAACAGCCTTAAGGCATCCACTTTCCCCTTTTGTGCTGTTGTCATGGGCTCATCAAATCAACGAATAGCTCTTCTGCAGCAGGTATCTCTAGATACTGGAGTCAAAATCCATACTTCTTTGTTTATTCAAAAAATTGTCCTTTTTGAATCTTCAGGATCCTTTGAGGCACAATTTTGGGTTTTATGAGTTAAGCAGCACCCTTTGGCTGGTTTTCTTGTTTCTTTCACTTGTTTCTGTTATCTTTATAAATCTGGAAATGCATGGTTATGAACTTGTAACAGGTGGAGGGTCCCAGGTCTGCGGCAGAACTTGTATCTATTCTGCAGAGAGTGGTAGAGGAGCAAGGTGTGGCACTAGTGGCGGCCCGTGTTGAGGAGGAGGAACGCCAGCTTAACCGACGCCTCCGTGAAGAGCAAGATGCTGCATACCAAGCTGCACTCCAAGCTGACCAGGTTGCTCTGCAATTTTGCTCGTGTTGCACTTTCTATATGTGTTGCTCTCAGCCTTTTTTGGGAAATGGAATTATGGGGCCTCATTTGGACCATGCCAATGAAGAGTGTTATTTACTGAAGGTGGACCCTTGAGTCCTACCAACATATGTTTTTGTTGCTGGTGCAATTTGTGCCTGCATGTGTCATTCTAAACTCACATACTTCTTCCATGTGGTGGAAAACTTCCAGTACTTCGTAGTAACCATCTTATTATGGCAATTTTGTGCTGCAATGTGTGTGTAGGAGAGGGAGCGGTTACGACGAGAGGAAGCAGAGCGTGTGGCTAATGAGGTGGCGGAAACTGAGCGCAAGAGGAAGGAGGAAGAAGAGGCAGCATCTCGAGTTGCTCAAGAAGCAGCTGAGAGGGAAGCAGCACTTGTGCGCCGAAGGCATGAGAAAGCCATGGCACTTGGCAAGGAGCCTGACAAGGGCCCAAATGTCACTCAAGTGAGTGGATGTTTTCAATACATTTTGCTTTGGTGTTCTGTTGCTTCCAAAAGTGAAAGAAACTCAGGACAAAACAGTTGAAAAAAACTGGTTGCCCTAACTTTTAAGCAGATTACAATATACTATTCTATACTCACTGTCAGGAGCTGATGAAGTCAGTGGGGAGCAATGGCTGCTAGTCACTGCCATTCATGATGAAGGTGATGGTCTGATCTTTTGTGAGTGACATCCTCAAAGTTATGGCCACACTCAGCTTTGTTGTGTTTGTTTTGGTTTGGTTGGATTTGATGCAATGCTTACCTTCAATCTTTTTTTGTGGAGTTTTTCTCTGCAATCTCATGGACATATTTAGATTCTTGCAACTTTTTGTAAAAGACATGTTCACAATTTTAGGGTTTTAGGGTCACCCAAACTTGACTGAGGATCTAGATATTACTAGGACCATATTGCAGCTCTGTGAAAGGTCTGGTTGTCTCTTTTCTTTCGGCTAGGTTTTCCTCTTTCCCATGGTTGCTGTTTTCAGATCTGAAATATCCACTTCTTTGTTATATGCTCATCTCTCAATTCTCAAGGTTGACTAAAATCATCAGTATCAGGAAATTGTCAGTTCAAATTACTTATGAAGATAGAGTTAAATTTTACATCTAATGGCTTCTCTGGTAACTTCTTGGATTTGCTGTTCACCAAGAGCCTGGGATTCTTTTATCTGATAACTTCAATAAAGGTACCCAATCAGAGTACGCAGATATTGACAGGATCTGTATACACCTCACAGTCATTCCCATATCTCTGTTACTGTTAAGTTGGGGTTTATGAGTAATCAATTCTGCAGGTTCCTTGAGGCTGTGTAGTTCTAAAGTTTTCTTTGTTTCTTAGATGGTCAGTCTCATGATCCTTCTGAATAAGATAAATGCTGCCCACTAAGGATTCTCTTAAGAGGACCAGAGGTTTGCTCCATAGAGATATATTCATTCTGGAATTTCAGCATCTTGTACTGAGTCTCGTAAGTGGGAAGGCTTTTTTTAAAGCCCGCTTTGTCTTTGTTTGTCTTCTCCCTTTTGTCTGCTATGTTCTGTTCAATGTTCCTTATGTGTCTTCTCTTTTCGTTTTTTGTCATCTCCCTCTGTTTCCCTGTGTTTCCCCATTCTTTTAATTGAAAGTTTTTCACCTGGTTCAGGGTACGTGTAATTGTGAGTGTGGAGATTTCTCAATACTCATGAAGGTTATTATTTTTCAAGGAAATACAATATTGAGACATTAGAGAGAGGCTGCTTGACAGATATTTTTGAATATAACCTATTATTTGATTGGGTTATGCAGGTTCTGCTGAGGTTTCCAAATGGTGAGAGAAAGGAGCGGAGGTTTATGAGTGACGCAAAAGTGCGACTACTCTATGACTATGTGGATTCACTAGGGATGTTTGATGGTGTTGATTATCACCTCCTATCCAATTTCCCCCGCACAGTCTATGATCAACTGGATCTTACCCTCAAAAGTGCAGGCTTGCATCCCCAAGCTAGCCTCTTCGTACATGTGGACGACAAGTAGGGTTATAGCTAGCATTGGTGATTTTATCCTTTGCACTGTCAAACTTCTCACTGACCCGTTTTCACATTCATGGTATAAAAAGGTAGTATCCCCACACTTTCAAGGTCAAATGTGTCGGGGTCTCTCAAAGTATTTTACATTTTGTCTTGTCCCATTTTTCCTGTTGCAAACTGCCGGTTGTGTGAGTCTCAACATTTTGGTGTAGGCACCATTCAAGACGACCTGTGCATGACAATCCAAGGTCTTTTCTTTGTTTACCTTTGTTAGGTCCTTACATTGTAGGGCGTTTTCAGTGTTTTAGTTTGGATATTGTGGTGGTGAGGCCCATTTATCTGTGTATGCAGCATGTTGTGGCCTCAGCTTGTTTGCATACAAATTGTGTTGCTTCAAGGACAACAAAGAGGTGAAACCATAAATTACATCTGAACAAAATCTGTTTGCAGGGCATTTTTCCACTGGCATTTTTGACCTAGTGGATGTCTGATGTCCAAACTGACACTAGCATCTGTATGGAATTTCATCAGTGGGTTTCCTGTTGAACAGGAGACAGGAGGCAAAAATTGACCCAATTTGTGCAGGAACCAATCCATCACTCAAGGAAATGCATGTGGGAAAAGGCTGTCAGTGGCTAGCCCGGAGGACCTGGGTTGGAATTGTCCTTTTCTTCACTCTGATTCCTCATCCTAACCTCCTATTGGAGTTTTCTCTACTCCAACCATGGCCAACTTCTTGATTACCTGTACCATACTCTCCAAGATGAAGGCAAAATGGCAATGATGGTGAGTGAGTTTATTCCAACACCTTGTCCTCAAATCTTCAAAAGCTGAAATTTGAACAATATATTCCCACTATATTAAGTCCCATTTTGTTCATGTAAGGTAACAGACTTGACAGCAGTGATTGTAAGACCATGAACTGGGAAACAAAGCATTTACGAAAAAAATTGTGATTAAACTGAAGTTTGGTATTTTGATTCTAAGGTAACAATATAAAGGGTAGGAGAATAGCAGTAGTTTGAGTTATCAACTCTCAGTGATCATTCAGGCATATTACGCACCTCCTACAACCAATGTTCAGGGGATCATGATACATAACCTGCAGGTAACTTTTCGAAATCAATACTGTGTGTAATCCACTCTTAGTGATTCTCCAGGCAGCATCCATCACCTCCAATACATAACTGTGGTGACAAACATCTGCATTTACAGCAAGTGTGTTTTCTGTACCTTCAGAACTTGATGATTCTTTTCATAGCAGCTTCAGAGATCTTCCTGACTGCATTCTCATCATGACCTGCTGATACAATTTTCCATATTTGTCACAAATTTTCATGTATTGACTTCCTTTAAGTGAAAGTGTATTGATAACTTCTTATTTGAGCCTGAACAGGAAACATCAAGCTGGAATGAATTGAAACTACTTCACAGCTTAGACTTAAGCCCGGTAAGGAATGAGATCAGCTCGTTATTGAATTTCTCAGGCTTTTCCTCATGTATGAAATGAGAACCCTCAAGAATTATGACATTCTGTAAGTTGGGCACCATTTGTCTAAATCTTGGACCCATCACAAATTTCTTCATCCCTGGAAATTGCAGTACCATATCCTTTTTGCCAGCAATGAACAGTGCCTTCACATGAACAGGTGCATTTGTCCATGGAGAACTCAGTTCCCAGTTTCTGCACACAACCCATCAGTCCTTGATTCAGGTTCCTTCAACCAGAGACACAAAGACAAATGACTACAAAAAAACGAAATGTGACAAAAATGTGAATCCCAAACCCTAGCACAATGCATTTATTGTACATCTACCCAATGCTGAAGCTTGCCGACTTTCAAACAGTATCTAGCAAACAGTGAGAATGGTCAATGTCTGATACTGTTTAGGCTTTCAAGCATCTGAAGGTGAAAATTTAAAAAGTTCCAAACCTGTGCATGTTGCGGTAATAATTCAGAGGACCTGTGAATCCTGTTTTGCTGAAATTCTTAGTGTAGTACTCTAGGTCTTCTTCAGAGAACCAAGGAGGGAGTTGCTGAACTACTGGAAACACAGTGGTCAACTCCTTGTTGTGGGGGGCAATTCCTCGGCCAAAAGCTCCGGCAATGATACGTTTCAGAGTTTCTTTGGTTCCTATGCTGGCAAAGTCACGTTCTGCTCTCCCAGGTTCCTGCAAAGAAGGACAAAATCATGCAACAAAGTGCAATTTACTTAATCCTCTTTATTAAAAGTGTCCAAAAAACAAATAAACAAACATGCTTTCTTGGACCCCTGATTGATATACAGAAAATGCACAATAAATGTGTTGTGTAGGGTTTGGGATTCACTGCAGGTGCCACCATGCTCTCTGAAGATTTGCAGGAAGCTTGAAAGAATACTGCCACCACTACTAACCTGGAATCTGTTCCAGTAGAATCCTTCACCCAAAATTGCTACCGCCTTGTTGATGCCACTGTTATCTGGTGCTCGCACATTAAAAGGGACACTAACAGCAACATAAGCTATAATGCGATCGGGCCGCAACCGACAGACCTCCCATCCAATATTTGAACCCCAGTCATGCCCAACCAAAAACACCTGGTAGTGAAGGTTCAGAATCAAAAGAATGCACAAGAGAGGAAGATGAAAATCATCAAGGAAACCAGGAACAAAAATCTCTGATAACAAGTCTTGCCACAAGGAAAAATAAAATGCTTTGGGATTCACAGTGTTTGTTTATTGCAGAAGAGTATTGGGTACCTACCTGTTGCACATGGAGAGCATCAAGGAGGCCAATGATATCACCCACAACATGAAATGAAGTGTACTGTTCAACACCGACAGGAGCTTCAGACTCACCATAGCCTCGCATATCCATAGCTATAGCATGAAACCCTGCTTTGGCCAAGGCAGGCATCTGATGCCGCCATGTATACCATACCTCTGGAAAGCCATGAAGAAGTAGGACGATGGGTCCTGCATGCAGCACAAAAGGAGGGAAGAAACAGGCCACCCAAAGTAAGGAGAAAAAACCCTATCTTCTTCAATGCGCTTTTGTATTGAGGAGAGAAATCAAAACTTTGCGCGGAATTTCAGCAGCAGCAATTGATGGGTATTTATTTAGAGTTGTGCAAATCCAAGCAAAGATTGTCCGAGCAGAAATCCTTGAAGAAAACAAAAAGGCAGCAAACGATACTACTCTCTCTACTTTATTTCCTACCAGATCCTTGTTCAGCGATGTGGATCGTGATCCCATTTGTCTTGATGAAGCGGTGTGTGACTTCCTCCATCTTTGGGGGGCACTTTGAATGCCTGCGAAACAGAGAGAGAGAGAGAGAGAGAGAGAGAGATATCTACTCTTTGTCCAGAAGGAAACTTCTTGCCGCTTTAGGTTCCGAGAAAACACTCTGAGATGCTTTTCTGTTGTCAACAGCACTTGCAGAACCTTTCTGAACTGAACCACGCACAGTTTTCTGCACAATCTCCTCACCTACCACTGACAAGCCCTTCTCTTGGGCTCCTCCATCTACTTGGATGCCTTGATTGGTTTCTTTGGAATATTAATAACTTTTGAGTTCTCTTTTTCCTCCTCATTTGATTTTAAGGAGTTATAAGAAGATCGAAGCTGTTCTACCACTTGGATAGTATCCTTGGAGGCTTCCCCTTTTGAAGACTCCTTGCCTATTGATGCCTTTCCTTACCCACTTTTCGGGTTAAGGGGGCCCAAAGGTCTTTTCTTTCTCACTTTTGGGCATCTTGGGAAGTTTCTTAGTAGAGCCTAGTTCAACTGCTACTGCCAACTTGGCCAACATCTTAACCTCATGAGCTTCTTTTGTGGTGGCCTTCTTTGCTTTGACCATTGCCATTTCCACCTTGGTTTGGTGTGAACACTTTAACACTTTAAGCTTGAAGCTCCTGAGTCCTAAGTCAAGCCACATATTTCTCAGATATGTTTTGCTCTTTATTTCTGTTTTGGAGTGAAAGAGAAAACACTCCTGAGGTGTTTTTCTGTTGTGTACTACTGACATAATCACAATGGCAATTGTTTTGTTTTCACAATTGCAAGGTCCAACATGCCTGTCTCTGCTGTACAGGTACACAGTGTTAGCAAGCGAGCAGGAGCCCTCTGAATCAACCCCATTCCAGTTAACAATTCAGCAAATTTCTGTCTTCCTTTCGACTTGATGTTTTTTGGATTTTTTGTGATCATAATATCTTTCTTTGAAGATGCTGCTGCAATGATGTTGTTGGAGTTCCTTAATTCTCATGGGATTCAAAACAATATGAGGTGCTTCTGTGATGTTGTACTTACCTTACAAGAGCATTTTTTTTTCCTTTCACAAATGCAAGGTGATGTGTCCAACATGCCTCTGTACAGTTATGTTGCTAGCATGTGAGCATGACCCCCTCCCAAATGTCAATTTCTGCTTCAAAAATGTCAGCATATGTGAGTTTTTGTGTCAATTTCAATTTTTGTGTTTCTCAGATCCACCTTGTTTGGGTTACTATTAGCTCTTTTTTTCCGGTTCTCCTCTCCATTGTCTGCAGCTGACATTGTTGCCATTGGATCTTTTATTATCTCATGGAATTCCAATGATATACTTACAAACCCAAGAGCTTTCCAGATACCTACTGACTGGCTTTTCCATTGTTTTTCTTGTAGGTTTGTCTTCTCTTCTTCAAATGTGCACTGATGGGTATAGGATTAATGTGCTCTTCTTCTGGTCAAGATCTGTCATTGTATGGCTTTTGTGGCGACTCTTTCATATTGGAGGCTTAATAGAGTCTATTTGTCAGAGACAACCTTTGCTTACAACCAAAGGTACAAGGTTCCCCCATATTTGCTAACCCAATGAAGCTTACTGCATTCTCCAAACTTTTGACTGGTCATGATGTAGAGCAGGGAAGCCTGCACGTTGTTGCAACATCCATCAAATCAGTGTTTTTTTTGTTTGCAAAGCCTTCAATAAATAGAATGTCTATATGCTTGTAACATAGATGAATAGATGAGCATATGGTATACAGTTTTACAGTGATCTCATCACATATCACTGTATGTGTACACATGACACCATGTGCCGTGCCCTTTGTATCCAAACTTATGTATACATAGATATGTCATGATGGTTTTGATACAGGGATAAAATGGTGGGAAAAGCTTGCACCCTTCATTGAAAGAGGTTTCAGGTAAGTAGTATACCCTCATAGAGGTGCCAGAGAAGTGTGTAGTAGACCTGCAGAGTATATCCACCATTTGAGCTCAAGAGTGTATTGATTACTAGCTCTCTCTCTCTCTGTGCTGCAAATGTTGTTTTGATTCAGAGTAGATTCTTCAACTACTTGGGTTTAGGGTTCAGGGTTTAACACACTTTGGTTTGTGTTCTACAACCTCTGAGTTATTAAGTTCTTCTTGCCAAATCAATGTCAGGGTGTCTTATTTGAAAAGAAGCACTACAACATGAAAGCCCTTCTTGCCAATCATGCAAACAACACCAGATCTCATTGTCAACATCCTCAATAAGGAGCTGACAATCAGCCAACAGCTTGCTAGTTTTTAAGTTCTGAGCACTTTGAGAATTGACGTAAACCTGCCAAAATTTATTACAGAAATGTGAAACACCAAAGAAGTTCTCAACAAAACTTGAGAATTATAGTATATAATGTAGAACATGATATACATAATGTAACTTCATTATCAGCTTTAACCACTAGGAAAGCGTCTGAACTATATTTCAAACAACAATTCAGACCGAATACAACAACAAATTTTGTTTCTGCATTTTTCTGAATATGGTTTGAACAACACTTGTGACCCGAAGTTTGCAGTTTGGTATCCAAATGAAGACCCATACTGAGAAGTGCTTTCTGTGTCTGGAATCGGTTTTGGTGTCTTTATTCTGGTAGTGTTTTAGGTACATGAGTTCATGTGCTGGTTCCAATTTCGGTTCTGCCAATTCCACTTGTGATCTGAATCTACAATGGCCAGTTCCACTTGTAATGGGAATGAATGATGGGGGCACACTGGTTACAATCTGGAACAGGCCTCTGGTAGAACTGTTATCACTTGATGCAATAGTCTCTTGATCTGCTGGTCTTGAAGTGTTCCTAAGTGGACCATAGTCTGTAAAGGTCTATACCAGTGCTGGGTGGGTATCACTTTTTTTTATTGAGAACCATCAGTTCCGATTCTCTCAAGAAAACATGAGAACTGACCTGGTTCCTTAAATGCATTTTGGGGTCATTTGATACCCAGATGGGTATCAGGATTTCATATAATTCAAATTTTCCAGGGAAGGTCTAGGGGTGAACAGGCCTCACCACCCCTACCTAAACCCTAGACACTGAGAAGCAGACCTGGGTATGCCCTTTTTACCCTACCTGGACATCAACAACGGGAAGGGTAACACACCCACCAATTCTCAAGGAATCACCCAACAAAAAAAAAAAAACTAGTAGGATGGATATCAAGATGGGTATCCCTGGTTGCGATACCTATGGAGCTTCATGGATAGAACTGGCAGAATGGGTATCAAGATGGGTATCACTGATTGTGATGCCTACTTGGCGGCTTCATCCATGGAACCAGCCTGAACCCCTGGCTGGTTCTCACCCCAAAAGTGATACCCACCTAAACATTGGTTTATGGTCTATACTTGCAATAGGGCAAGTTTTCAAGTTGTGTTAAATTGTAGAATTGGCTATCACTGCAGATTCTACTACATCCTACCTTCCTATGCCACGGAAAGATCAACTCATGCTAGTTTATGACCGACCTATGGACCTTTATTCAATGGAACGAGCCTTGGAAGGGTGTATTCTGCCTTGGTTTGTCCCTAGGGGGAGGCTTAAGTAGATAGGCCAGTGAGTGAACACTTAAGCTCTCACAAAGCTAGTGTTCATTCTCCCATCACTTTCAGCCCCCAAGGTTCATAGGGGCTAGACCTGCACTTGGTGCTTTTTTAGCTGTTTATGGATGGACCTCCATTTGGGTTTGAAACAAGCAAAGATAAAATCTCCTGAAGGAGAGAGAGAGAGGGTTGAAACAGAAGTAGTCCAGCCTACTTTGTCTTTTTTGTACACATATCCTTCCTTCCATTGCAATCAGCTTGTATCCTATAACTAACTAGACATGCCAGATTTCATACATAACCAATATCCCTCTTCTTACCAAATGACATGGACTTTATTTCAAACAACTCCGATTACAACAACGACAAACACATGATTTGCCTTTTAAATACATGATGAAAATGCTCAACAAACAATATTTTTGATTGTGAAGGAGTGATTTTCCTCATTGCCAAACACAAAGCAGCAAATGAATGAGCATAATATTTTAGCATATGAGAGTTTTGAAACCCATTAACAAACATGCCCCCCCAAAAAAAAAAAAAAACACCATCTCTAAACGAAAGGTTTATCAGCCCCAACCACAAGTTCTAAAGATCTGATACTTCTTTGATTATAAGGTATCATTTGAACGGTTACCAACGGGTAATTTTGTGAACAAACCATCTTTTAAACTGTTTGGATGTTCACTCACCCATGGGAGTTTGGTTATGAGTGATTCTATCTTACCCTATTGACGGGCCCAGGAGGCAGCATGCATCATCCCCTAGGTGACATCCTCTAGTACAATTATTGAATGGTTATACTTTATAACATAATCGGTCTCAAATGAGCACATGCTCTGGTACATGATCTAATCGTCATACCCACAGTACCTTGACAACTTTGACACATGTTTGTTGAATAAATAAAATAATTAATTAATTAAATTTGAAATTTTCATTTCGACAAATAAAATATTCTTGAAGATTCAATATTTTCCTTCACAAAATTTATTTATTTATTTGGTTGAAAAGAATTTTTTGGGTGAAATTTTTACATTTCTGAAAATAATCTAATTTATTGTTGCACCTGCAAATGTATGTACAATGGTTTGATATAAGACATTTGTTGTTAAACATGCACAGGAGGAGCTCCCGAACACAAGGAGGAGAAACTACAGACACATTATTGCAATGTGCTTTCTATGGCCTGACTAAAACAAGCCAAAAGGACGACTCCAACAAACACTCCTTTACTCCAAAACTCAACAAGTTTCCCTTTTGCTCATTCAGTGGCTTTATTTGGCCTTGCCCACCAAGGCAAGGATAGGTGTTGTGTTTAAATTCATTATAGTAGCTTAATGGATTTTGGTAATACGAGTAGGTCTATTTTTGTATGAGGATTTTTGAAAGACGATATTTTGGCTTGTGTTGAAACTTGAGATTAGTTATAGAATTATAATATCTTGAAGGATTTTGGCTTCTTTTTCAGGATCTTTTGAAGATTATATTTTTTCATGGTGAAATATTTGAGTTTCCATAATTCTTCTTTTGCCTTCAGATACTTTTTCAAAAGTAAGTGGCAAGGCCACACAGTGGGACACAACCCTTGTTGTATATCACTGGAGATGGTATTGGATATAGAGAGTTTCCAGATTGGCTGCAATTCTACTGCCTGACTTCATGCATCACAGAGCTCACCCAGCAAAGCATGATGTACCTGACAAACACAGTGTGCTCAATATATTACTATTATTGGAAATCGTCATTCATGATAACTTTTGGGGATCTGATGCCATGGCCCAATGGTTCAGAGAGGGCAGGTCCCATTTCGAGCGAATAGTGGAACACATGGGAATAATATCTATCTATCCTCAGCATCTTCTTCTCACACTGGGTCTTCTCAAGTTGGAACGCTTGGTATGGCGACTGAAAGTTTACTTGTGATCATAAATTTGTATTATTGCACGTTGTCAAAGCACATTATTGAACGAGCCAGAGAGTTCTTAACCAACAAACCCATTGCTAGCTTTTTACAACAAGAGTTGAAAACATTTGGAAGCCAAGAGAGTTGGTTGTTTAAAGGTTTTCAGAAGTCTTTCTTAAAGTCCACAATTTGAAGTGTAAATTTAAACTGGTTTTTTTGGGAGTGATTGGTTGGATGTTATACTTTCCCTCCTCCATCTTCATGGGGCTTGTTGTTTTGTGTCTTGCATAGTTTTTGTTGCACATAACCATGTGATTCATGTTATGATGTTTTGTGCAAAACAAAAAGTTTAATATGTTTTGCAAAGAGCTTGCAGAATTTGAACCCATTGTGAAACCCATTGCTGTAAAGATGACAAGGAATTTTGGAACCAAAGTCAAAATTTAGAAAGCAAAGTGACTTTCTATTTTGAAAAGTTTTTCATATATTCATAATTAACATCACACTTGATTTTGGGTACTTTCCGACATTTGGGGTTATTTTGAATATTCTTTTTTTTAATAATATTATTATTCAAGTTGCAGAACACGAGTTTCATAAGTGACTTCACGTGCTTGTGACCACCTCCTACCAAGGTGTCCAAGGGTGCTAGGAGCTTGAGTTGGGAGCATAGATGAGAGGTTTGAATTGAATAGGAGATGCTGCTCTGCACACTAACCCCATTTGTCAATAAGACTTTCAACACGGAGATTCGTTAAGCTTTTTGTCAAACCATTTAAGCCTAGTGTTTCCCTTCTCAAATTACTTTGTCAAATTTTGTCATGTATAAACCAAAAAAATTTTGGGAAATTTTGGAAATTTTTGTTTTCCTAGTGTAAATTTGATTATTGTTATTATTACCATTTGGAAAAATAGCCAATCAAAACCAATCACATGATGAGATTTAAATGATTAAAAATTTTACATTGTTCAATTCTTCATGTTTTTGGCTGAGGAAAGTGGTTTTTTTCTGGGTGATGAATTTTTGGCATCATGATTGAAAAAAGAAAAAGAGAATTAAAGTATTCTATCGCAAATGCTTGTTTTTTGTACCAAAAATTGAGAAAAAGAGAAATATTCATTTTGGATGAAATGTTGTCACTTTTGTATTGCTCCCAAAAGTTTGTCTTCACTTGGTTGCACTAAAGGAATTTCTTCTGAATAGTTTTTTTTTAATTATAAATCATCATTACTAAATGCTAAATATAGCTTGGGATGATGGGTGTCTACTCTTACTTTAAAAAATTGAGAAGAAACTACCAACGAGGAAAGAGAAAAAGTTAGGACTCTTTTGTTAGATGTGGTAAAACAATAGTAGAGGCTAAATTAGAGGGTTGTGAGTGGAGATGCTCTAAGATTGAACTGAATAAGGTACTTTAGAAAGGCTTTCAAATAATTCCATTGCGTGTTTGTTGAAAGGTCAAAAAAACAATCTTGTTCTAAAGAGTCCACTAAACCCTAGAGACCCATCACTCTGTTTACATAGAAAACAAAGAGGAAGACTTAGCCCACATGGTGGAATTGGTCTCTAGTCTCTAACTCCCATCCATGGGAAACAATTTTATTTGTTTATTTATTTATTTGGTTATGTGATGTTTGATCAAGTGCTACTTGTTCCCTAAGTATATTTAGCCAAAATTTGGAGAAACTAGCCATATTTCCCTATTTCAAATCTTAAGCACCCTTTCATCTTGTAGGCAATTGTGGAGATTTTTTTTAATGAAAAATTCATTTTTCAACAAATTCTTTTCAAAAGAAAAAAGGAATATGTGACAAAATACATTCATATACACACACACATATATATAGGGGGCCACAAAAAAAATTGCTTGTCTGAAGTGGTTCCCATTTCAATGCTTGCTCCTGGGTGTGGAGCTTAATTACTTAACATGATCCAATTCACCATTTTAAGGGTGAATGGTGCAACAAGATTGGTTGGTAACACAAACTTTGCAATTAATTGATTAATGATAACTTTAAAAAATTATTACAATTAATTTCCAAACCCAAATGTGGACCTCTTCATTTTTTGGGGTGGGAAACCATGGAAGGCAAAATCGTTGGGAAAAGTTTATTGCAAGTGAAGCAATTTGCAAAGAGAAAACACATATGGGTAGGGTAAACTGGCTCATTACCGATCGCCTGTCTATAACCAAACATTTTGGCAAATCTTTCTCAAATTTTCTCCATTTTGAGTGATTTAAAATGTTATAGAAACTCCTTCTCAAGATTTACTAATCATCTTTGAAATGAAAAGTCAACAAACCAGCCCAAAACGAGCGGTAAAGAAAATACTTTTTTCAATTGTAAAACACGTTCTTTTCCATTTTTCTTCAGTTTGACCCCTCCTACTTTCAAACCTCATCATTTTTTAAATTTCTTATTCATTTTAAACAATTTAAAGTGCTGTAGGAGTGTCACCTGAAGTTTTTGCAAATCATCTTTCAACTCTAGTAGCAACATTCAACGAATTTTTTGGGGTGTTTGAGAATCGACTTTTGTAACATTTGGTGAATTTTTTTTTTTGGAGTTCTTAACATCCTCTAGTTTGGGGGTCATTTCATAGTTGGTAAATAACTCTATACTATTTTCAAAACATAACATAAAATAAAATAAAATAAGGATATTGTTGAAAACTAGATACATTATGAACATTTGTAAACTTAGATTATTTTTTTATTTAATTTTTATATCATGAGTCCCACAATTTGTTTTTCCCCCAATTTTGTGCTATTGAAAATTTAGTAGTTTCCCCTTCAATATTAGAAAAATTAGTAACATTTATATTATGAGAAAAATTCCAAATATTTTTCTTGAAAGAGTCACAAAATTTGTTGGAAAAAAACACTGAGATTCCCAACACATAAAACATAATTGATAATATAAAAAAATTGTCACTAGTGGTGCACAACATAATGAACCCTAATTTTTCTTAAAACTTCAAGCAATTTGAAAATAATTATCTTAAAAAATTCCTTCAACTAGATGGTTTGTTTTCCTTCCCAATTTTGTGACATAAAAAATTTCAAGAATTGTCTCCAAAAAAAAGAAAAAGTAGTCAAATTTAAACCAAAAAAATTCCAAAAAATTGCCAATTTTTTTAATGAAAAAGTGAAAAAAAAATTTCCCAAAAACAAATCACCAACTAGGATCATAGAGTAATACTAAGAGTGGTCTTATTTATGGCAAAAGCCTTAAGTCAAAAGGCCATTAAAAGGGCTGTCAGCATCGTTTTGGCAGCCACTTCAGAAACGCGTGAAAAACACCAAGACCGGCGGTCATCAGCGCAGACACCACTACTTTGTAGCCTTGTCTTTTTGCAGCACAATTTGTGATCCATCTGCGACGTCCGGATTTGAGTTCGGGATTCTTCTTCACAGTCATCGCATCGCGGTTGTTATCTGTGAATGCATACCGACTTTGGAAGTATTTTGAGCATTTTCATGCTGATTTTGGAAGAGTTTTGAGCAATTTCTTGCTGATTTTGGAGTTTTTTCCGGAGCATTTTCATGTTGAGTTTTTTTGGAGCAATTTTACGCTGATTTTGGAAGTCTTTTGAGCAATTTCTGGTGCAAAAAGAGAGAGGGAAGAGGTCCCAAGAAAACAAGACCAGCAGCAGCAAGAGGAGGAGGACGACGAGGAAGCTACGAATAATACTTACTTACGTGTAGGTGTTTTGGAGGTAACCAAAACCAATCTTTCTTCGCTGAATTCCAAACTGTGTGTTCATCGCGCTAACTACATACCTCCAGATCTTTGAAAGCGCTTGTTGAAGAATTTTTGTGTGTGTGTGTGATGAGAAGAGGAATCGAGTAATCGCAGAATTGGACATTTGGAGTCTTTTGAATAATAATGCCTCTTAATTTGTGAGCAACTTCGGTGTAGAAATGACAAGAATCGAGTAAGAGGAGTTTTCGGATTGTGAGAAAACACGAAGAAATGAAATCTTGAAAACAATTTGTTTAGACAGAGAAAATTGCTGTGGAAGTTGATGTGTGTTCGGTGGAAACCGGATGCTGATTTGCGTTCTTTTGTTCTGTAGTAGAAGAAGGAGAAGCTGTGCCACGCTCTTTGGAGTTCTCTTTGATGCGACCTGCAGTTCCGCTGAGCTTTTTTGTTTTCCAAAATCATCTATTTTCTTTGTTTGAATCGAGGAAGAAGAGAGGGTACCTATTGTCGATTGGAGAGGAGAAGAGGGGTAAAGAGCTTGGAATCTAGTCTCCATTGCAGTTTGTTGCCTTTTGAAACCGATCTAGACAGTGGACCTGTTTTTCTTTTCTTGTTTGATCAGATTCGCTGCTAAAGGAGGCCCGGGAATGAGAAGATACAAATTTGTAGACCTCTGGTAACAGATTTAGTACATTTGCTGGCCGTAACCAGAGCTAGAACCAGGGGAGAAGAGAAGAAAGAAAAAGAAGCTACATCCGTGCGGCATGGGGGCTCAGATTACGAAGCAGAAGTTAGTAGGAGTGGAGGAGACGGATCTGGAACAGAAGAAGCAAACGGAAGGGACGAGCTTCCCGGGAAGCAATTACCAGTGTCCGAATCGCAAAGAGTGGATGTCGACATTGCCGCTGGACACGCTCAAGGTACGAGACTTAGTGTGGCCGGGAACACATGACTCAGCGTCCAACAGGATCGGCATCCCGCTCATCACCAGGCCGTTCGCGAGGTGTCAGAAGCTGTCGATCTACGAGCAACTGGTGATCGGAGCTCGCGTTTTCGATATCCGTATCCAGCAAGATCGGAAAGTCTGCCATGGCATTCTCACGAGCTACAAGGTAGACGACGTGTTGAACGACGTGAAGAAGTTCTTCAGTGAGACCACCTCCGAGTTCGTCATCCTCGAGATCCGAACGGAGTTTCAGTGGAATGATCCGCCGAACTTCGATCAGTGGCTTGTGGAGCAGCTCGGGGAGTATCTCATTCCGCAAGACGAGAGTACGTTTGACAAAACTTTCCAAGAACTGCTTCCCAAGAGACTCTTCTGCGTATGGAAACCCAACAAGTCACCAGCGCCATCTCCAGGAAGTCCGCTCTGGAGCTCTGCGTATCTGAGAGATAACTGGATTGACACTGATCTTCCCTTCACCAAGTTCAACTCCAATTTGTCTTACCTCGCGCAGCAGGCACCCAACAACACGCGGAACTATTTCTACCGAGTGGAGAACACGGCCACGCCGCAAATCTCTGGTCCTGTTGTGTGCGTGTTTCCTGTGACGCAGAGAATCCGTGGTTATGCGCGTCTGTTTCTTACGGAAGTTTTCAAAAGAGGTATCGCCGATCGATTGCAAATCTTTGTGGAGGATTTTGTGCAAGAAGACTTCATTGATGCATGCGTTGGAATCACCGTTGCCCGCTACTCGCCGTCGTTGTTAGCAGCAACTCCTGCGACAGTGGGAAGCGCAACACAAGCTTCTTCGTAATCGGAAGAAGAATCCGGTCGAGTCTGACACGACCCGCAACCCACTCCCATGAGAAAACTCCCGCTGGAACTGAGGTTCGATCCACAACCCATTGCTTGCGTTTCCATTTTCTTCCCGCAGGAAACTTGGGGGGAAACAAAAGAAAACAACCAGAAAACAACCGGAATGCGTGCATAAGGAAGAAGCTAATATGCAAACAGAACGCTTGTTAAACGAGGAAGGAGAAGAGAACTACTAATTAAAGCAGATCAAATACGTGAAGGCTTTGTTGAAGAAAACCTTCTACTAGTTCATAATAGACAACTGGTCGTGGGACGAATGCTAATTTGATTTCTCTGACAAGAACATCCTGCTTCAGTCTAGAGTCTGGAGTGCAAATGGATGTGGGACTAAAGCTAATTTGATACATTCTCTGACAACAACATCCTGCTTCAGTCTAGAGTCTGGAGTGCAAATGGATGTGAGACTAAAGCTAATTTGATACATTCTCTGACAACATCCTGCTTCAATTTAGAATTGGAGCACAAATGGGTGTAGGACAAAAGCTAATTTGATTTCTCTGACAACAACATCCTGCTTCACTTTAGAGATTGGAGTGCAAATATAGACATAGATTAGAGTGCAATAATGTGATAAATCAGCCTGCTGCTGCATTTACAGAGCTTTTTAGTGCGTCTAGGAGCCTTTTTGCTCAGATATCTAATTTGCAAGTGAACATCTGATTGCTTCATTTCTAGCTTGATCAGAATACAATCTTTCTCTCAGCGATTTGCTTAGAATTCTGCACTGGCAGACAACTGATTGATTGATTGATTGGGGGGGTTAAGTTTATTTGAGTTCACTGAAGCATCCTACTATGTTCATTTAGAGATTCTCAAGTGGGGGAGAGAGGCTATGGCTGCATATATATTTTTTCTAAAACCTGTAATTATTCTCTATATTCCCTTCATGTTTACAGAAGTCAAGTGAAGGGCCTGTGCTTGGTATCAGGATTCTGTGCTTTCGTTGCATCTTGTGCTTCGTTTTTGAGAGATGAGAGGATTGCAATCTGAAGTGATACTAGCACTTGTTGGGATTTTGTGCTTTCATTCATCTCATGATTCAGTTTTGAGAGACTTTTAGAGATTCAAGTCTGAAGTGATACTAGTTTGAATAAGACAATTCTAAGTGTCATTCTGGGGCATCCAAGGAAGTATAAGAAGTGGTTTCCAGTCGGAGAAGGGAGGAGCGAGAGAGGAGGAGGAGGAGAACAATAATACCAAAGGAAACAATCTAAATCAAAGCTCAAAGCAGAAGAGACACTATGTGCAAAAAATTGAAAGTGCAAAGAAACACACCAACAGTTGGTCCTCTTGTATACAAACTCCCTGTGATCCATAGAAAGCCACTCACTTGCAGGCAACTTAGTTTCATTTCCATCTCAACCCATTTTTATTTCCCATCAGCTTGGGCTCAATTGCAAGCTTTCCACACCGAAGTAGTAATGCTGCACACCTGTAAACAAGCACAAGCCACATATTGCAGAGAATGTCTGATGAGATTGAAGACACAAAACTACAAAAATTCTTTTGAATGGGAATCTATGAACAGTCAATTACAAATTTTCTACTTTGTTATAAATTTTTGCATAACCGACAAGGGTTTAGAAATAATGAATTCGTACCATGTTTTGTGCCACAAATTGCAGAGCATATCTAATGAGATTACAGGCACACAAAACTACAAAATTTCTATTGAATCCAAACCTCTATACAGTCAATTACAAATTTTCCATTTTGTTACAAATTGCATAACAGTCAAAAGTTCAGAAGTAACAAATTCATTTCATTCATAACATGTGAGAAAATGAGAAATCTGTGGAAACAAGATCTGCATAGAATATAAACCCAGACCTTGATTATGGGTAGATCTTTCTTTCTCAAAACTGTACAAAAAAACCTCTTAATAGATTTATCATGCACAGACCTTTTGCTTCTGCTGCTAGGGAACGCATTCTGATCTTCAGTGCTCTCAGAAGTAGGTAAAAGCGGAAATCAGCAGTGGCTGAGTAACCATAAAATCTTCTACTGAGGAAAGTTCCTCTCCTTAGAGCAGAAGAAGATATAGGGCTCAGTCCAGTGCCAAATATTCTGACACTCAACCACACAACCTGTACATACTAAGAAGTAAATGCAAAAAGCAAGAACTAACTCAGTGTAAGATTCACAGTGAACCTGAAAATAGTCATCAACGATTCTTGAAGTTGATGAAATTTGTCACACCATACAGACCTGTTCAAAGTGTCATCGCCTACCAAACAAACAAGACATTCAGGCTCAAAGGACAAACTGAGAAAATGGAGGAGAGTAGAGGATAGGGAGCATCCGCAAGAGTAAATAACACAAAGAAGCCAGCCATATACATGGATCTTTCATGGTACAGAAGTTTGCCAGAAGAACCAAGTTTGAAGTTCTGGGTCGCTCCAGGGATTATATCTACACTATCCTACAACACTGCTCGTGAAATCCTCTTGACAAGGCCAACATGAAGGAGAGAGAGAGAGGGAGAGAAGAGAGGGAACAAACTACCCACAGAGATTATATGGCAAATTCTTTGCCTCCATAAGAAGTAGGTGGTGCACCATTATTTGCACTTGGATGTTCTCAATCTATTGACTTTCAAACCTAAGCTGCAGCTTCCATGTGCCACTTGCCTGGTCGTCCTATTGGCCCTGCCGGGGATGGGCCTCTGAACCCCATTAGGATGGTATCATTGACACACCAATGGAATGGCGGCTCTCTGATGTTCCTCTCCTGATAGAAGCAGCATAGTTTACAGGTTTTAGTGCTCTCTGCTCTAATGTCCCTTCCTACCAGCCCTTGCAGTACCCCACTGAGATTTGACAGCTCCAAAGGGATCATAGAGACTGGTGGCTGCGGCTGCTGCAAGCATGACATCTGTGCCTGTGCCTTGGCCTGTGCTTGCTGCAACACTATTTGCCTATTCTCCCCTCCTACTTCCATTGAAACTCTTGGCAGAAAGTTTCCTTTTGAAGAACCAATAGAAGAAATGCTAAATGATGGCCTTGTAAAGGGAGCCAAGTTGTTCAAAAGGTTGGGTGCAGTGTCTGGAGTCACATTAGGGACACTGGGAATCATGCCATTCCTTGTCCCACTATTTGATGGCCTCAGACCTGGACTCTGTGAATCATCAAATCTGTTCTTAAGACATAGGTCCATGAGAGGCAGCTGAAGATGGTGCTCAGCCTGCAGCTGCTGTAGGGCAGCTTGATCATTGGCTTTCTCTGAACGTCTTGCAGACTCCATACCTTCTTTGTACATCCATGGTAATCCATTGTGCAGTTTCTGGTGATCCTCTGCATTTCGGACCTGAGCCAGCTCATCAACCCTCCCTGTGGAGGGAATGCTGAAACCTTCAATCTGACCCATCCCTCCTCCCCCATATTGCCACCCAGGCTTTGGACTTGCAAATCCATTTGGCCCCATACCCTCTCGTCTGAGCAGCGTTCTCTCAACTTTCCCTTCAGGTGCTGCTGTAGAAAGCTTGCTGTCGGGAGACCCATTCCTAACTCTCTGTCCACTGGAAACAGCTACAGGAGTGACAGGTGATGAGGGCCTCTGCACAAAAATAGGGGGAGATGTGGCATCTAGAGAGCATGACACATCATCATCTGTGCCACTCCCAGGCTTAGGCCGTTCATCTGAGGGTGACAGATCACCTCTGGAGGAATTAGAATCCTCATCATCCCCATTCTCTGCTTCTGTGCTCCTCTTCCGGATCACCTTGCGCTCTTTCTTTGACTTCTTAATGGAGACAAGGAAGTGACAGTCTTTCTCCCTGCTGGGATTGTGCTGATTCAAGATGATATTGAAATTGGTGTTTTCGTTGATGGGGAGTTTCTGCTGCTTATCATCCTTCACTGTTCTGCGGCAAACAAATACTGCTGAAAGCTGGTTGGCAGGGATTCCAGTCTTTTGGCTCATCAATACCTGGAATCGCTTGAAAGTCAACACAGAATGCACCCCTACGACTCCTTTGTCATGCTCTTGCTCCCCATCATAGAACACCACTTGATAAGGTGTTGCAAAGCTCTCCATTGTTGTACTCACATATGTTTACTGTTTGCTGGCTGCTGAACCGCGTGAGCACCCTATACCACGTGCAAATTAAAGACTGCTGCTTGAGCAGGCACATTCGTCATCATCCTGCAACAATCAACAACACACTCCAACAACAATGACAGAAATGCACACTCTCAAGACTCACTCTTCTACCACACTCAGACCAAGGAAGGGGGAATGATCACACACCAAGAGATCATCAACACAGACCCATAGAAATACAGGATGATGAGTCATGACTAAAGGCAGGAAAGAAACTGGATTCCAATCTTCCAAGAAAGATGATAGCAACTCTTGGACATATGTGAGAGAACAGTAAGCACAGGTATGAATGAAACCACCAAGCTAAATGGGTGATACCCTAGACACTCAGACTGCCTCGTCCCCAGTGGACTGACTGACTACCCCTTCATAACCTAAAAACCAAAATACCCTTCATAAGCAAAGGGATCCCTAAAAGCAGATCAACTGGAAAGGGAGAGGGATCTGGAACCTTCTGGTGCTGACAAACCCTGACTTCTTGGCAGCACGGAAACTTTGGGTTTTCACTCCAAAGAGAAATGGGACTCCAGCATGGGACATATGTGAAAAAGGAGCCATCAAACCAGTTATGAACTGCCAAGTTAGACATCTGCTATATGGCTTTAACTGCCTCCAAGACATGCACAACCAGAAGTTGCTGTATACCCCGTTATGATCGGATATCAAACTTTGGCCGAGGAACCTGGTAGCAGCACTCTACTACCTCTGCAAGTACTTTCTTTCTTTGCAAGGGTTTGCTTCACTCCTCTACAATCGCTACATTCCTCCTTCTCACATAGGACATGCAGCAAAGTACTGGATGCTCGCTTGGGGAAAAGACGCACATTCACCATCCAAGATCAGATCTGCTATGGGTAGAATCGAAACCACGGATAGGTGTGCAGCGGACAAGTGTGTGCACACGGCAGAAGAGAACGCAGCATGCAGTAGTGAACTCATTGCCAAGACATATAAGATCCAATGCAGATCCGGCAAAAGCTAGGCACTCGGCTTCTTCTTCAGGAAGACTTTTGGCTGCTCTCGTTGCATCAAGGACACAACAAAGTGCGACGAAGAAGGAGGAGGATCCATACAAACCGATTCCCGACGACTATTCCACTCTCTCCTCATTCCAGAAGACGCAGACAAAGAAAGCGGAGTCTAGTCGGGAGACAAAACACAGAACGGAGAACCGAACATGCTATCGATCAACAATTCCGACACCGTCAACAAACACAGAACGAGAATTGAACATTAGCGATCGGAATCAATTCCTACTTCGTCGATGACAGACGCCCCTGACAGACAGACTGACACTGATGATCACTCCTCTCATCAATTGCCTTCTTCTCTCTACCTTGCTCCAGAAATGCTTAGAGGCCGGCAAAGACCAAGGAAGCCACAGATAGCCGTGAAAACATCACAGCACAGAGCACCGCGAAACCAATTACGATTCACCCCTCAGGCATCGTCTCATCCATGCTTCTACAGACAGACGCCTCAACAAAGCGGAAGAAAAAAGACAAACAAACAGACAGACAGACAGACAGACAGACAGACAGAGAGTAAAACGAAGAAGGAAGAACTCGATTCCTCATCAATTGACAGTTTAAACGTACTCACTGGTGGAGCTCCGATCGATCTTCCGCTTACCTTTCTAAGGCACGCATAGAGGCCAAGGCAGTGCTGGCGGACACCAGATAGGGAGGAGAAGCTTGCGCTTGAAACCATTCAGAAAACCACCCAAAGACGCTCATTGGATAGGAGTTTAAGATCACCATCAGTTTTGTAAGCTTCCCGATCAAACTGTGCACGCATCCAGACACCGGAAGCTCGCAATAAACACGCCCGCCCGACCGCCCCTGCTCTCGTCCTCTCGCGCGCGCTCTCTCTCTCTCTCCCTCGCTTGCTGTGCTGCGCTTTCGTTTCCTTCTTCCGTCGTGGCCCGGCTCTCCTGCTGTGCGTGGGTCCCGAATATAGCCAAAAAGATATATTAAAAATTAAAAGTGCTAAAATCATGTGCTTTTAAAGATTTTCAATTAGCCAAAAAAAAACACTGTGACTCCCGAAAGCTTTAAAGAAATAACGCCAGATCTCTATACATGCTTCAAGTAGGTTAGCCAAAAATATGGAAGGATGCGTTTTTTAAAAAAATTGCTTTCATATTTAGCTTGTAACCAAATTTGGCTT
>Ga0209611_10001291_pt1 | contig 42067 bp, 36 predicted proteins | sample S1TSphgellanicum_3_FD_187693 | JGI IMG/M metagenome (GOLD analysis project Ga0209611, IMG submission 187693) | Host-associated microbial communities from peat moss isolated from Minnesota, USA - S1T2_Fc - Sphagnum magellanicum MG (SPAdes) (version 2) | ecosystem: Host-associated > Plants > Peat... | reverse complement strand
ATAAATTTTCATATCTTTTCTTTGTTTGCACTAGAAAGTTGTGTTTTCTTTTTTTCAAAACTGGATTCACTGTTGTTTAGTTTGCACAATTTGAAAACAAAGCAACACTAACATTGCTGAAGGGAACTACACTTTACAAAACTTTAATATTTGCCCTAGACTTTCCCATGATAGTCAAATTTATAAAGAAAGCTTTGCAAATATTTTGTGCTACTACTGAATGTAATAGTGACTCTAAAAAATGGTGTTTCTGACTAAAACGAATGATTACCAAAAAATGTGACACAAACAAAAATGTGACTAAAATGAACATGGTTATTAAGGGGGTTTATTGTACTTACATCATGCACACACTTGCAGTATGTAATTCTGAAATATTTTATTCTATCCTTACTCTTGGATATATGCAAGACATATTTGTGCTTAGGAGGGGAGGGGAATGTGCCAAAAATCCGGGTAAGTGGTATTAAGGTAAGTAGACTACAAAACTTATATATATCAAAAATGTTTGTGTGGGTGTTTTCAATTCTCACAAGTTGTTGGGACTTGTTGTATCAATTCTATCAATATGTTGGTGTTCTGAAATCTGTCAACTTAATGAAGTTTGACAAACCATTGGGCAGGACAATTAATCCTAAACACATATGTAGTGGATATCTGATTCACAAAAACCTCACAAATTTCTTTAGTTGCAAAAAAAACCAAAAATGACCCCTCCTACTCTTGAAAGGCATTAAAAAAAATTAGAAAAAAATTCCATTGCCTCCTCCCATTGTAACAAGAAAACACACACAAAAAATAAAAAATAAAACAAAACAAATCCTGCACCTCCTAATCTTGTTGCAGCAAGAAAATAAAAAAAACACCAATGCTTGATTAAAGGGAAAAAAAATGAGAGTGCTACTGAAGCAGCTTGTCATCATGAAGCTTGTTAGCAAAAACAAAAAGCAAAAAATCAAAACACAAAGCTTACCTGAACCAGGTTGGAGGCGGGTGTGGGTTGGAGCAGAGTCTCTGCCCAAAAATAAAAACAGAAAATGCAAAAAAAGAAAAGAGGTGGGCAAAGACAGAGATGGAAGAGGGCGGGGGCGGGGTGTGACTTTCTGGGTGGAGGCAGAGAGATAGGGGAGGAGGGAGAGAGAGAGGCAGAGAGAAAGATGGAGAAGGAGGCTGTGGCGGCGGGTTTTTTTAATACAAATTAGGTTAGTAGGTTAGGATAGTTAGGTTAGAGTTACATTAGTTAATTAATTAGGTTAGGTTAGTAGGTCAGTTAGGTCAGTACATAGGTAGGTTGAGAGGTCGGCAGGTAGCTACGTCCATAAGGGCTTAAAAAAAAAGTGGGGGTTGACAGGAAAAATAAAAGAAAAAGTGAGAAATTGTTTCTTAGAGCTTGAGTTTTTTTAAAAAACCCAACAAGAACCAAACCAATGCTCATCCACAACCCATAACAGGTTTTCCCAACTGGTTCACCTGTGGATGCTGCTGGGTCACTCTGGCCCCTGAATTAAACACCACAACTGGTCGCCTAAAATTTACAGGTCAAACAAGGTAATCGGAACATAGGTAGTTCCTAGAACAAATCAGAACTTACTCCCTAGAATAGAGGAAGTTACTAACTTTCATAGGAGTCCACTACTAGTGAGTTCCTCTGTTGCAGGAAGTAGCTTCTTATTGCCTTGTCTTACCTGTGACAAGCTGGGAGTTGGGCAGTCCACAATGCAAACAAATTCATTACAATTGTTATACAGTTATGAATTTAACATTAACAATGATGTGTACTAGAACTTCCTGGAACCTCACCTGGCACCTCACCTAGCGTATCTATTGGTTAGGACTTTCAAAACTTACCTTAGCCAGGTCTAGGGTTAGCTTTTTGTAATTATAACACAAAAGGACCGCACGTTTGTATGGGTCAGAAGTTGAAGCTTTTGAACCTAATCAACTTTTTGTCATTTTCTGTAAAAGTAACACAAAAGAAAGATCGATAATGGCTAGCGAACCAAAATTGCCAAGCTCTGTCACAACCTTACCTTAGGTGAAATGGTGTAAGTACCCTAGGACAAAAATTAGGTGGCTACAGCTGAAAGGTGTAGGTAGTGGATGGAAAATGGTTAGTGGCTTTGTGGGCTTGAAGTTTTGTCAAAAAGGTTATGTAGTCTAAGGCCCACTTTAGTCTGGGAGTCAGGGCTGAAAAGGCGTGGGACCAATACTTCGAGCATTTTTGGCTTGTTGTTTGGCCCCAAGTTACTGATAAATGCTAGAACATTCACGTTAAGAATATTAATAAATGCTGGAACATTGGCCCCAAGGGTGGCAAATGGGCTTCCCAAATTCGTTCTATCCTTTTTTTAGCATTGGCGCCAATACAAGAGCATAGAGTTCAGCATTTATTAGTAACTAGGGGCAGATTGGAAAGACTTTTTCTGTTTCACCCTTGACGCCTAGTGTAAAACCCTTGGGGTTCATTTCAACTTTTATACCAATAGGAATGCTTGATTTGAGTTGAACCTTGGCCTTGACTCGTGTAAAGTGGGCGTAAGGTCCCTGTTACCCTTGGCTACTAAAAGAAACTGTCCTCCTTTCCCTAATTAAGGATTGTGGGTTGGTTAGTAACAGTTTCTCGTAAATCTCAGCGGCTAAGCAACGCTCCATTCTTAGCAGTTCATTTGCTAGATTTTGCTTAGAAAATATTTTGAATTGTTCCTTCCAGCATGGTACCCTGAAGAAATGCAATGTTCTACACTTTTATAATGTGAATTCTTCAATTGTTGGTTTTTTGCACCAAAAGAACTCTCAAATGTTTTGCAACATTGTACTTGGAGAAATGAATGATACAAATGCAATTGCTGGAAATCGGCAGCTTGTGCAGGTTACTGTCACTTCACTTACATCTTGGTTTTACAGTGATGAACATTGCATAATCTTAACATCTTAGATAAACTTTCACCAAGTTTCAGAAATGAAGTTGTGGTTATTAGGACAGCGTTTCTCTCAGTCTAAGTTTTGCATGGGCAATGGAGATTGTAAGACTACTGACCCTGTTATTTGTGTGCCATTACCATGGAAGCTACAGAGATGCTGCACATTATGTGCAATTAGAAGGGAGACAGATATGTCATTACACACTTGCACCAGAGAACATATGACACGATGAATTTGGGCATGTGTGTTTGCCTTTCCAAGTTGTTTTGTTACGGCATATCCATGCATTAGAACCTTATGCGGTGCAACATGTTGTCAATGCATTGTTCTAAAATTTATATGTGGGTAATCTTGGAGGATACTAGTATCAGATTATGGTCTTCCCAGTTTCACAGGATTCTACTTTTAAGGATGATGTTACTGCTCTTCAAGGGGCAATGTCAAGACAAGGTGATTACATAAGATTAAATATTTTGTTGAACATCATACAGTACATATTTAATACACTAAAGAGGTTTCCCAACTTGTCTCCAGTGCAGTGATCCAAAGAGAAGGAAGAAGGCAGACAAGAATTTTCTCATTGCAGTATTTGCTTCTTGGATGGAACATTTATGCTAGCTAATAATGCTCACATGCAGAAATTGCAGATTCCACCCCAAAGAACATTACAACCAAGTTTGATGACAAAACTGGAAGAACCTAGACATATAATGACAGCATTATCAAGAATCACCTCTACCAAGAAATATGGAAATTACAAGCTTCTTTAGCATTTTAACACTCCTAAATATGTCCCTGACATGAGGTAATTTTGAAGGGTTACATTGTGCAAGCTCAACATTAATGATGGCATTCTAATGGCATGGCCGTAGTAATAAGAAATCAGACCTACACATATTGGGAGTTGTTGCTTATCTTTATTTCATGTATATCAATAGTTTGACTTGAATACAAAGAGAAATGAGGAATACCTGCAACAATGGTGTAACATGGCTCAAAACTAAACTAAGGTTGAAGCAATGCAAAAGAAAGATTGCTGGTGGTCTGTCCCAATTCAGAATTACATTATCATAATTCATAACCTTAATTCTCTGTGCACCATCAATGTTCTTATGACTTCAACATCTATCAACTATTTCCTTAGAAGAGGGGTTTGACTAAGTTCCTATGTTTCTCTTCACACAGTCTTTCCAAAACATAGAGACCCAAATCTCTAGTTTTAAAGCTGCATCCTCTTTCATTGTGTTCAAAATTACAGTAGTGATTCATGTAAGAGAAGACTTAACTCTTTGTGGCAAAACCAAGAATTGAATTGCTAAGTAGGAGTGTTGCATTTTTCCAAATACCATGCTTCAAGGAACACTTCAGGATATGTTTTCCCACAAAAACTACCAAATGAATTGCTAAGAGCTAAGAGCACAACTTTGCTTAGCTGCTAAGCTGCTAGGGTTTGGTGGAAACTCCTGCTACCCATAATTCTCATCAACAGAATTCAAAAGAGCAGCAATTTTCCAAAGATAGGAAAAATTCACTTCAGTAGCCTGGGGTAGCTGTGATGCTAGGGTACCTAACCTCTTTCTCAAAACTTCATGGCACCAGGTGACCTAGCCATTTTCGTAGGCTTCCTACACTTTTTACCTAGGGTCACCTAGCCTCCATCCTAGTCTACCTAAGCTCTGTAGATAATTCAGGCCTATGACATAGATACCAGAAGAGAACCTTGCGGGCCTTAAAGCTGTCACAGACCAGCGTGTTAGTCATTTTCGAGTAGTTCCTCCGCCTGTCTCTTGCTTGCCGTGCGCTTGTCGCAGCAATTCCAGAGATTTTCGTTCTTTCTGTGATTCGGTGAATGACCTGTGCCTTTGTAAGTGCAATCTCAATAGCATTGGAACTAGCAACAATCCCCTGAGAACGTAACTCTAGCAATTTATTGGGCTTGGATGTGAAGATTCTGGATTGCTGAGTTGATTGCCTCAAGTCAATTTTGTGAGTGTTATTCCTATGTTTGACGTAACATAGTGAGGGAAAGATGAAAGCAGTAGTTATCGACGAGAGAGGGAGACAGAGCGAGAGCTGACTCAGGTTAATAGAAGGATCTAATTTGGTGCGCTTGTCATGTACAGAGTCTTGTGAACTGCTGTTGAATTGAATTGTGAAAGGAGATTCAGATCGATGGGGAGCACATCGACCACATCAGGCTCTGGCAATGTTTCCACATTGACTACGGGGCTGATTCTCAGCGGTGTTACCATCAGCATTGTTGCTACTGGCAAACTGTTGTGGCACCTCTTGTATAGCCGGGGCCAAACATCTCAAACAGGTTTGGGGCAAACACAAGCTGATTCCACACCACTCTCGAAGCCTAATGTGTGAAGATTGAGATTCTCTAGTAGCTTAATTTGGGATATCACGTCTGTGAGATAACTCAAAAATTCATCAAATGAACATGTAATCTATCTGTGTTGGTTGCGGTGTGTTGAGTAACACAAATGTGAGCTGTTATGAGCTTTTATGGAATGGAATGAGTCCTGGAAGGCAACAAAATAGGGCATGGGCTTTTATGAAAGGAGCTGTATTGTTTGGGGGTAAGGTCTCAACGCTTGTGAATTTTTCACTGCGGACCTCCAAAGTTTGGTAGAGTGCTTGGCGGATGCTCGAATATAGACAACTGCTTCAAACCCGGTTTGTGTATATGTTTTTTCTCAGTCTGGACCTACAAAATTTGGTCCAGACCTCGGCGGATGCTTGACAGACAATTGCTTCAAACCTAGTTTTTCTATAAGGTTTTTCTCACTGCAGACCTGCAGAGTTTGGTCTGGACAGTGCTTGGTGGATGCTTGATAGACAATTGCTTCAGAACCAGTTTGTGTATACGTCGTTTCTCACTGTGGACCTCCAAAGTTTGGTCCAGTCCTTGGCGGATGCTTGAGCGACAATTGCGTTAAACCCAGTGTATAAGTTGTTTTCTCAATGCGGAGTCCAGACTGGGCTGTGTTGTATGGTTCAGGGTTCAGGGCTGGTTCCGGGCCTGGCCTCTAAACCTATTTAGACAGTTTTCAGATCTTATGCATTTTTGCTTTTCCTTCTTTTTTCTGCTGAACGGTTAGACCTCTGGTTAGTTTGTGAAAAGGTTTCAGGTATACAAGTTTTTCTTTAAATTACAAATTTGGGGGTTCGGGGTAAATTTATTTTTAAGGAATGTACATGGTACAGGTGCATTTTTTATTGGTTGTGCAGTGCTAGTAATTAGAAAACAAATCAATTTTTGGGCTACTAGTACTTAAGTAAAGCTGGATCCCGTTTGGAATTGGATTCGCTTAGGAGTTTTTTGGAAAGTTTGGGAACCAGAAGTCTAGACATGTGAAGAACCAGGTCTAGACCCGCACCCAATGTTTTATTAAAATTTTTAATTTCATTGGACTGAAAACAGAGGTACTCTAAATTAAAAGAGAAAGTTGGAATGGGGACCAAAGGTCCTCTTGAGAAGCTAGAACCGGACAACACTCGTCTAGACCTCCAAAGTCTGGTACAGGCGTTGGCAGATGCTTCACAAACAACTGCTTCAAACCCCGTTTGTGTATGGGGCTTTTTCTTTCCCTGAAAGGAAAGATGGAAAGTGCTTCTTTTCAATTTTGTCACATTTCACAAAAGTGACAATTTTTTGCTGAAAAAAACATTCTACACTGAAAGAACATGTTATTCCAAGTTTTTCTCCAAAACAATTCACAAAATAGCAAACATTTGCCACAAAAAATAATCTTTGAACAAGGAACGCTATTTACTAGTCCAAAAAATGGGGATTGACATCATGAGTTTGCTAAACGAGTTTTACTCTCTTGATCTCTCAGTGGAAGCCAAACATTTTCATACCATCATGGTTGAAGTTTGAGAACATTTAGTTATGGACACGTTCTGCCTTCAACCTTGTCGATGCACCCTTGACAAGGTTGAAGGCACAGGATGACTCAATATGGATCCAAGGGTCAAAGTGGTTAGTGGATATTCAAATCAGTTCCAGATTCAAATGAAAGTTTCAAGTGTTTTCATCTTGAGTTTCTTTCTTACATTATAACCCTGCAATAGCGTGCTTCAAATTTGAAGTTCTTATGGTATTACACTTCAACTAACTAGCTCTCAAGCGAGTTTTGTTGGGAGAATTATAGCAAGTGTGCTGTTTTTACCCTTCAGCTAAATAACAGGGAAACACACATTGGAGAACATGATGCAGGTGCTTACAACAAGCAACAATAGTTTTCATATGTTATTGTAAGGCATTATAAAGCCGCTGGAGAAAAGTAAGTGTGGGAAATATTGACCAACTGAGGAATCACGCTTGGTTTGAAATCAAAATGCCTCTCAAAAACTAGTTCCTGCTATATGTAATGTGATCTCGAATACCAAATTCTCACTTAACCCATGCACTTGGCTGGTGCTGGCAGTCAATCCAGGTGCAGAAATTGCAGGCACAGATGCGCATACACTTGTTCAAGTCCAGAGGAATGAAGTGGTACGTTTGGCAAGCTCCAGCCCTAGTACAGATGGTACCACTACAAATGTAGTAGCTGCTGTTCCAACTCCAGCAAACAACGAGTTGCAAGTTCAGGTTGTAATTGAAGCTCCGCCTAGCATAGGCCATCCAACAGATGCCCAAAATGCCATGGCCGATGTTTTCACTGCAACCTACCGTATGATGTTAGATTACATGTTTAGTACCTTTGCACCTGGTACTTTCTGGTAGGAATACTTAGCACGTTTCTAGTGTGCACTGCATAAATTTTGCTATGCAGAGCTTTATCATGACAAGTTTCTTATGGCTATAATTACCCATGCATTATGAAATGAAGCGATGCTTGTTTTAGGCTGTATCTGATACAATTTGCAAATGAATATTCCACCTTGTTGGACCGGTGTTTTTACTCACTTAATATAGGTTGTTGCAGTGCTCCCTTTACTACTTCATTGAGCACATGCACCTGACTTCCCTGCGCCTTCTCTAGCGCCTGAACTACCCTTCTTACTGGCAAGGATATTATGTTTAGATTCATTATAGAGTATAGTAGCTTAAGGGATTTTGGCCCCTAGGTAGTAGGTCCATTTTTATATGAGGATTTTTGACAGGTGATATTTTGACTTTGTGGTTAGTTATCTATCTATGAATGAGGGTAGTTTCTTTGTTCTGTTTGTACTTATGAGATCCACCGCACCAGGACATTGCTTCAGATCGGGTTCTTGGTCTCTTTGGACAGCTCTCAAGGAGGAGGGGTGCATCGACTTGGTTTCATGGCATTTGGACTTGCCATGTAGAAGTACTTGAATATTGAATGATTTTTTCAATGAAAATTAAATTAAACCATAGCTGAAAATTTCAGAGGAATTGGAATGTGCCTTTGGTGTTGTTGGAAAGATCTTGACGAGAGGATTTACTGGAATTTATTTGGCAAGATTTGGATTCAGAATGTGGGAGATATCGATTTTTAAGTGATCTCTGCTGCTGAAAATTCAAATAAATTCTAAAAACCCAGGTTTTGGAAGGAAAAATCAGTTTAGGTCATGCTAACACTTGGGCCAACGGCACAGGCCACACTAGTAGAGTTATGATATCTTGAAGGTTTTCGATTTCTTTTAGGGGATTTTTGAAGATTATATTTTTGCATGGTGATATATTGGAATATTCATAATTCTTCTTTTGCATATGATACTTTTTAATGTAAATGGCAAGGCCACAGGTGTGACACACCCCTGGTTTCTGTATGGGATCTCTTCCAAGAGATGAACCCCAGGGTGTATGCTAAGTGAATATTGTCCTATTTTTAGGTGTTCCTGTGTTCCTACTGGGGAAGGAAAAAGAGAAACCATTTTTTTGTACACAAAAGTTCTCAAGGGTTATCCTGAGGTTTAGGAACACCCTCAGGCTCATGCTCCTGTACTCCTGGGTTCTCCTGAGGTTCAAGAACACCAATGGCATGGCCCTTCCCTGAGGAAAGCACACTCTTAGGAAAACGCACTTTGGGAACCTCCCCAACGACTTTTTGTCTTAAGAAAACACTCTTAGGAAAACACACTCAGGAACCTCCCCACCAACTTCTTGTCTTAGGAAAACACACTTGGGAACCTCCCCCAACAACTTCTTGTCTGTGACACCTCTCTTCCTGATGATAACGATTGTTGTCTCTCTCTCTTCCCACTTTTCGTCTCTCCATTCTCCTGGGTGGGCGTCGTCAAGAAAACATGAATGGGAGCCTCCCCTACAACTTTTTCTCTGGGACTTTCTGTGATGATCCTGATTTTTGGCTTGAGTGAACCAGCCGCCAGTGCCATTTTGGATGGAGGGCAATTCATCCATCGACTTTGGGTTGGCCAACTGCCTGCAACAAGTTCATTTTGACCAGGTTTTTAAAAAAAACATAGCCTTTAATTTTGACCTTTTCTTTTCAAACCTGTTTTACAAACCTACCAACGCCATTCTAGGGCTTGCAACCCCTCTTCCTCTTCCCCTTCTTATATTTTTGGTGGGCCTAGCACTCTAGTGTCAAGTGTCTCCAAGAGCAACGCATGCAACTTCGTCTCTAACACCATTGCTCGTTCCAGTGTGAGCTCCATTGTGCCACTACCATTGCTTCTTCCAACATGGGTTCCATCATGTCATTGCCTATGCCTCCAAGTACATTTTACACCCTACCCCCTTTTGTTAGTTTTTTTAATTTTCTTTTACTTTGCATTGTGTTGTAGAAGACATGATGAACAGTTAGTTGTTCATCATCATCTTCCTTTTCATGTTGACTTGGTACAAAAGACGATGACAAGTACCTGCATTACTTGTCTTCATCTTCTTTGTGTTGCTAAAAGGGTTTTGATATGTAATATGCTCATCATTTCAAAAAGATGGTGGGGTGCAATACCTTCATCATGCTTATGTTGAACTTGTTGAATTTTTTTGTTAGATTTTTTTGTAAACTTGGTTCCAAACCCAAATCTTGCATCTAAAGAGGTTCCTCCAATGCAAAATGAGCATGGAAAAGAATAAATGGGCTCAAAATGGTGTTGTAAAGTTAATGCATGCACTAGTTCTTATGCAACCAAATGGTCACTTTGTAAAGACTTGAACTGAACACATGGCCTTTAGATGCAATTAAATAGATCTGGGCATCCATCTACTTGTTTCGAGGGTCCCAAGTGACAAAGTCACACTTCTATGAATGTTTGTATTTTGAAAAACCCACATGCAAGGCAAAAATTGAATGAAAAGAAAACCTTTGATTGAGTTTTTAAAAAAACGGAATTTAAATGGGATGAGCTTCAAACCCAAGCACAATAAATGCAAAAGGTTTAATAGCCCTTGTTGGTATGTTTAACCTCTAACATGTTGTTGGGCATCATTGGCATTATGGCATGGGGCTAAGGTTCATCACACAAAGTGCATGGGCATGGCTTGAAAAAGATGACAACCTTGTTAAGGCAATTTGAGCAAGCAAAGTTACCTATGTAAAACTTTTCAAAGTTGCATGGGATGCTCAAAATTGGACATCAAAATCCAATAAATGTAATCAAACAAAAAAAATGAATGCAATATCAAAGTATCACAATTCAAAATTATTCATGAATGATATGTTTACATATTTAAATTGTATTTTTTCTATTAACATTGTTTAAGTCTTTTAATTGGAATCTAATTTGTTTTAGGGTTTTTTTATGCTAAGTTTTGAAGCACAACAAAGGAGGCTTTTGTGACTAATGTGATTTGACTCAATGTGCTAGGACATTATTAGTTGTTCATTCATCATCATGCAACAAAAATTGAAGCAAACTATCACACCAATATGGGCATTACACTTAGTTCATCTTCCTCAAATGAATAGTCATAGATAAGTCATTGTAGTCAAGCTTGTAATGAGACTTTAATGCATGTACCACCATTTTTGTATGAAACCATTGTAGCTTAACTTGGTATTTTTTTGTCACTATCATTTTTGTAATGTGGTTATTTGAACATTCTTGTATCAATCTACTTGTTTCAATTTTGAAACCTTATTTTGGGATTTGTAGATTTTGGGATCACTTTATGCCATGTTGCACACAATACCCCCATCCATCACAAATGGATTATATTTACCTTAAACCAAATGAACAATAGCTTCACATAATAAAGTTAACACATTTTATGGCCATGTTAAAACATTTAAGCAATACCTTCATAAATGTAAATTGAAGATCATTATTGAGATGACTAATTATGTAATACTTTCATTATTTTTATCATGAAATACCTACACAATAACCTTAATGAAAAAATGTATTTTAATACTTTTATATAACTATATTGCCCACTTTCATGAAATGACCCCTTGGTGCATAAACCAATTTATTTATGCAAGTATTTTACACTTTTGATCTTTTATTGCAATGGTTTGGGTTCTCCATAAATCTCCTTAAATTACAATACCCACATCATCAACTAACCCATGTTCATGTTATATTACCCTCATCTAAAATTTTGTTTAATATTTACTTCAAATAAACAAGGGGGGACATTGGGTTTGAAGTAACCTTTTGGCTAACATTTATATTATTTTTATGGAATATTTTAAAGATGAATTTATGTATTCATATGCACACATATATAAAGAGGTTCTTGTTTTTCTTTTCTTTTTCATCTACTAAAGGAAAGGAAAATGAAAATGACTCCATGGCAAAAGTATGAATGATATAAACCTTCCCACTTGTTTTGTTTACATTTTATTAAAGGTTGGGGTTTCTCCCCCAAAATTAGGTTTAAAGCAAAAGTTTTATTAATACTTATATAAAATTGTTTGATATTTTATTATGATTATGCATCCAATGTTTATAGTTTGTACACAATTTAGGGTTATGTGAAAATAATTCTAAAAATAGGTTTAACACTTAATTATTAAAAAATTCTTAAATTTTAGCATTAAAATTATGTAATTAATTTTCTTTTAATTTATTAAATTGATAGTCAATGTAGGGATTTTTTGTTACATAAAAAGGTTTTAACTCAACATTTTTGGGTTCATATGTATAAATTTGCTTAGTTTTTCAAATTTAAACCTATGCATCCATTAGGTTGTAATGTATACATAATTTATAGTTTATGCAAACAAAATTTACAAATTAAGTTTAGGGTTTTTTTGGTCATTTGTATGAAATTGTTTAGTTTGTAGACAAGGGTTAAAGTTCCATTAATTCAAATGTTTACATAATTTAGGGTTGATGCAATTGATTGTGTAAGAATTACATTGATTTAGACTTGGACATTTGTATTAAATATTGACAATGTGGGTATTGTAGTTTTTCAAACTTTTTAGTTGCTCTAACCTAGGTGGTGGATGAGAAGATATTTGCAATATTTACATCTTCCAACATTTTTATGACCTAAATATAATTGGTAACAAAAATGATATGGGAATTGCAAGGACTTGGGTTAATTACATTTCAATTCTTTAATAGGTGCCCCATTTCAACATGAAGGTATTGCAAAAACTTGGTCCATTAACATTCAAGTCTCATCAGATCATGATTGCTTCAATGTATGCAATACCCTAAACCATAGTTTTGCCATTATGATGAGAAATACTTAAAAGAAGAAAACATAGAATAAAATTATGTAATACTTGCATTTGAAGCATAAAATCCTAGTTGGATATTTTTTATGTTTTAGGCAATACCCAAATGTTGTGCATAAATATCCATCATTAATGACAAAAATAAATACGATGATAGTTTCAAATTTTGTTGTAATTAGAAGAAAGTTTTTAAAAATAAACTCATGATTTTGAAAAATAAAATAAAATAAAGTATTTCATAACAAAAAAAAGGTAATAAAATTCTAAACGAAGAAATAAATTTAACCAGAAGATAAAAGTTTAACTAATAAGATATATAGGTTTTGTTAAGAGATATAGGTTTTGCTAATAGATAAAAGTTTAGCCAAGAATATATAGAGATTTTACCAAGAGATAAAAATTTAGCCAAAAAGAAATAAAGATTTTACTAAAAGATAAAAATTTATCTCAAAAGAGTAAAAAAATTTACCAAAAAATAAAAGCTAAGCTAAGAAGAGATATAAATTTAATCGATAAGAGATATAAGTTTTGCTAAAGAACAAAAATTTAACCAAGAAAAGATATAAGTTTTGTCAAGAAAAGATATAAATTTAACCAATAAGAAATATAAGTTTTGCTAAAAGACAAAAGTTTAACCAAGAAAAGATATAAATTTTGTCATGAAATAAAAGTTTAGTCAAAAAGAGATATAATTTTCACCAAAAGATAAAAGCTTAGCTAAGAAAAAATAAGAGTTTTGCCAAGAAAAAAAAATTTTGCCGAGAGAAAATAAGAGTTTAACCCAGAATAAATATATCTTTTGCCAAAAGATAAAAGATAGGTAAAGTATTAGTTATTATTTTGTAAGCAGGGCTAGAATGTAGGTCAGTAGGGTAGCTAGCTGGGTGGGTAATATGGAGGTCAGGATTGGGGGAAAATTTAGCAATGGTCAAAGGTCAGCAGCCAAAAAAGATTGACTAGTAGAATGTTGGTTAACGTAGGATAAGAGGCAGATGAAAAACACAGCCCATCCTATGGACAGAACGGCCAACTGGTGGCGGTTCACTCTGGCCCTGATTTTCGTCTCTCTAGATCCCGTCCCGCTTTTCCTCCCTCCCTGTCACGTTGCCACCGACTACCACCAAACAGGGTCGTGAAATCGGCGTCGCGGATGTCAATGGATGAATCGTGCCACATTCGTTGTGGATGTCAAAGGATGGATCACGCCAGACCTTCGTCGCGGATGTCATTGGATGGAAAAGAAAAGTGCTTCCATGTATTGGGAAATAAGACACCAGCTCCTCACGCAACTCCCCTCTTTGCAGCTTTGACTCTTGTCCTGCCTCTTGTCGCAGTCTTGCGTTCTTAGCTTGAGCTTGTCGCAATTCGAGAGATCTTCATTCTCTCTTTGCTTCGGTGTACGACCACAGTCGTCTTCGTAAGTGCGATCTTGACGACACGGGAACTGATAAATGAAACGCATGTCTAGCAATTTGCTAGTCTTGATTTGAAGATTGCTGGGTTGCAGAATCGCCTAGAATCGATTTATGAGTTATGTCCCTCAATTCTTAAGTGTCATGGTTCGTAACATAGCGAGGAAACAATTAAGGCACTAGTACAATTGAAGAGAGGGAAACAGAGTGTGAGCTGAGGGTTCGGAGAAAGGGATATATGTAAAGAAACAAGGGACATTTGGGGTGGTTTATGTCAACCGTACATGATGATGGGATATTATAACTTTGTGCGGGGTTGTCATGTGCACAGCTTAGTAAACCGTTTCCGACGTGATTCGTGAAAAGGAGATTCAGATCGACGGGAGCATGTCGACCGGAGCAGGCTCGAGCACCATTTCTACATTCACCGGGGCGCTTCTTCCGGGGGGCGCTGGCATTACTGGTTTCGCTACTGGCAAGATGGTGCAGTACGTCTTGAAAAGCTTGCATCTAACGGGCGCCAGTAGTTAGAGGTAGGGACACTCCCAACTCCATTTGTCCTTAGTTGCTGTGATGAGTCCCTACTTGCTGTACATTGTGTTTAGGCAAGGACTGTTTTGAAGTAGGTAGTCAGGCACATCCGAATTTTTGAGATTCCAAGTCCTTGAAGCAGATCTAGTCTACCACCTGTGTTCTCTCTTGGCATGGTGACTAGAAATCTTGATTTATGCGAAGAGAAACTTGGGGCAAGTAGTGCCTCTATTTCGTTCAGGCTTCTGTACGTATGACGATACTCTCAGGTAAACTTGCCAGCAAATATAGCCCCTGGTCAGTTTTCAAGATCTTCTAAATATAATATTCGTCATGTGACATGCCTGAGAGCAACCAATTTAGCTCCAGCAAAGAGATTTTGAAATCCCTCACTGCAAATCAAAGGGCTCTGCATTTTGGTGAAAGAAACTGGAATCAATCCACTTTCTCTTAATGAAACACTGTTTTTTGCAACTATGCTTAGCTGCAACTTGAGCCTTCTCTTGGGTTCAACATTCTTCAACAAGAAATTGCAATCTTCATGTAGCAAAACGTTAAGGTCACCAAATATGTGGCAGGTGGTCCTGAGAATGCATATTTTGTACACACTCAAGACCGCCATATGAATGTGCACACATATTCAAGCTGTCTGATCCTAAACTTACCCTGAATCAAAAACTGGGGTGACTGGATGAATTTGTCGAGTGGATTAGTGATGATTTGGAATGATGATCTCCTATAAATATGAATTTAAATTTAAAGACTTAAGCTGATGAAGTTCAATAACATTTACTTATTCATTTGTGGAAATTCTACATTTACGCACCAACATTTTTTGTCTGTTGTTCTGCTGCAAGTATGTATGTATTTCTCATATTTGTGGCTGTTGAAAAGAATGCAATGTTTCTTATTTGGTGACCTTGAACATCCCACATCATCAGCCTTCAAGTATGAAGCATATGGGCCTTAGATCTAAACCCTCAACCCTTTTTGAGCAAGGCATCAAATGGCTCCACATGGATGTTTGGATCAAAATGATATAGTTGATGATCAAAAAGGTTCCTGACCCAAATTTTCAAGGGTTCAAAACCTTTGATCTTCAAAGACTTTCTTAGTTAGTAATAATCTTGCAGGTAAGTTTTTCAAATTGAAGTGTATTAAGTTAGAATTTCAATATTATCCTTGAACTAACTAGCTCCAGCAAGTTCTGTTGCCAACATCATGGCACTTTTTTCCTTCAGCTAAGCAGGTGCTGACTACAAGCAAAAATGGTTTCCCCATGTGATTGTAACATACTGTACAGCCATTGGAAAAAAGAGGATGGGGAATATAGATGAGATAAGGAATTGGCTTGTGCCTGGCTTGAAACCAAAATGGCACTCAAAGTCTAGTCAATGTGCTATTCAAAGATGTGGTATTTGATGCTCACCCAACTCTTACATTTGGATGGTGCTGGCAGCCAATCCAGGTGCAGATAACACAGTTACAGGGGAGCCACCACCAATTCAAGTCCAGATGAATGAAACAGCACCATCTGCAAGCTTGGGGAGTACTGCTGGAACCACTATAAAAAGTCATACCCACAGTTCGAACCCCAGCAAACAGTGAGGTGCAAGTTCAGGTGGTGATTGAAGCTGCTCCTGGTAACACAGTTCAGCCAACAGATTCACAGAATATGATGGCTGATGTTTCGACCACAGCATACCACATGGTTGCAGATAATATGTGCAGTACCTTTGCATCTGGTACTTTCTGGTAAATTCTTTGGATACTTAGCACATGTATAGTGCAGATGTGATAGCAAAGCTTTTACTACAACAATATTTTGATGTAAAACATTAAGAATAAGTTATGAAATAATGCATATTGCAGGCTTTAATATCAAAATTTGTAAACATTTCCTGTGTGAACCACCAAGCTGTAGATCTATATTCTTCTTTGCTGTTGGCTCATAGTTCATTGCAGTGCTCCCTCCCTTTACAACTCAGTTCATGTCACATGTATGACTTCTAGGCTGAATATATGCTTGCTGACCTTTTTTCTCGTTCTTTTCTTTCAGGAATTTAGTTTGTTTGAATCATATTACTGTCTAACAATGTGCAAGTACAAGCTCTTGTGCTCCTTGTGGGTTTCTCATGTTTTCCTGGTAGGTTATTAGGCTGCTCTTCCATCTCCAACAAGAGTGGATGTTGATTTTTTGTACTTGGAACCTGGAGATTTTGAAAAATGGGAGCACAGTCTCCCCCCAAGGCATCTTTAGAACAGTAGTAACTTCATTTGTGATTTTCCGAAATAAGTGGAAAATGGAGGAGACCTCAACATGAAAATCACAAAGATCAACTTTCAATATTTTTAATGAGTTTGACTCCCATGACCTTTATGCAAGTTGTTTTCATATGTGATACAAGAAAATTGGTTCCAAACAAATCAAACTGTGCATCCTTCATTGGAATAATAAAAGGCAGCATTTTCCTATTGGGAAGACTAAAAATCCAAGCCTGAAATGTGCAGCAAAGTGTTCTTTCAAATCCTCATAATACACATCCATCAAGCAATTTATGGTCACTGGCAATTTCCCCACAAATGAGGTCAACACTCTCCTACTTACAACAACCAAATAAGCACTCTGAATCCCAATTATTGTGCCACACTTTGTGACAACCTCAATGAAAGATCATAGTGATCCTCTGTTTTCAGGATTGCAACCACCTGACAGAAAAGTTGCGGTTGCTGCCAGCACCAAGAAACACACCCACAGCCAATGAAAGAAAAATGCCAGTGCCGATCTGCAACAGAACCTGATACAGTGGATGTGCTCCCCATGTATATGAGTATCCTTTCACAATTCAATCAATTGGCTAGCGCTCCACGAGGCTGTGTGCACATGAGATACTTTGCACTAGATTAGCTCTCTGGTGAAAGGGTTTAGGGTTCTAGCATAGAAACAAGAAGAACTCTACTATTTGCAATCTACTAGGCAATCCGCAATCATATCGTTTAAAGTGAATCCCAACAAATTGTGGTAAACAAATGTCGCTTCATGGCCTACGTACTTCTCTAAAGATTAAGAACAATCAAAGTGTTGTAGAATACAAATATGGTGCAAGTGAGATCGCGCTACACCCACGCAGCTGTGACTCACATCCCAATAGCTCCTGTTGACTTATTGAAGCGAGAAATGATGGAGATCTTTGCCATTGCGGAAACGGAGAAAGTAGAAGGACCCCGTGCACATTAGTTTACTTGCTCCGTGCTTGCAAAGTGTGAGACCTTTGCACTTTTGTCCCTAAATTTGTAGATAAAATGCTGAAACAAGTAGGTACTGAGATTGCTTTACAGATAGTATACTCATCTTGTCACCGATGTTATTGGGTTTGTCCTATGTGTGTACCTGGGAGATGACAAATACCCGGAGGACGTTATACTCCCCACACGTATACCCCTGCCCATCCGTCCCTCTCTCCCTCCCAAACTTCAGGGGCTTATCTTTATGTGCCCTGATGTCTCGATGTTTTTCACAGGAGTATCTTTTACAGGAGCTCACAAGATTTGAACCCATCAACATAGGGAAGTAGGATTAGTTAGTATCACTACCGTAATTCCTATAATTTGAAAAGACTACATGAAACTTCTTTGTTACTTTTCATCTTTCAACTATAACAGTCAAACCCTAAAAGTAGCACAGTGTAAGTGTCACTAACTTTTTCTTTTTTTTTCAGACTCCCTCGCAATAGTTGTTTAATGTCAAAGACCCCATCAAACCTTTGCAAGGCTCATCTTGTCATTTTCTGCATTATCCTTATTCATGCTTCCAATGGCATTTGGTGTTCTTGGAAGTTCTCAATCATAACAAAAGAATTCCATATTCGTTGGGGAAACGGAATACAGTCCGGTACGCATATGAACATTGTACATTCCACTATAAATACCCCCAGTTTATAATGGGTGTATTATTCCAGGTTGAAAATGGTGACAAATTCTTTTGGAAATAGAAATTTCATATATACAAATTAAAGTGGTGTGCCATATAGAAGCCACTATGCCATTATTTTGGGGAGGTAGGGTCACAGAGGTGCCTTTAGAGGGGGGGGCGGGGGGGGGCTTGCCCAATGTTTGCTTTTGATGATGGGCCAATCAAAGTGACTCCTTCAAAACAAACAATGAGCACTTGAACCCATGCGGGCCCAGCTGGTCCCAGCTAGTCGGTGCAGGCAGCCGCCAAACACCAACACAACCATGTCTTCAAATAACAAAGTTTTCACATCCAAATAGATATATATATATATATATATTGAGGAAATTCATTGAACTTGAGTGAGACTATTTATTTTCCTTTTTAGGTCCAATATGCCAATGACCTATAACGAAAATTTTGGAAGCATCTGGGATACAATTAAAATACAAATTGATTTATTTGAGAAATACATGTTTATTTATAATAATTTAAATGTCTATTTAATTTATTGCCAACTATATAACTAACACCCAAAAGGCTCAACATGAAGATTGCGCTTTTAGTGAGGAAATTTTGTAATTAAATGTTACTCAACCCCATCCATCCCCATACACATTAGTTACAATTTGCATATAGCAGCATCATTGCTGAAGGATGTCATCTTGAAGGAGACAAAAGGTGATCACAAAAACTTGTGATCTACTTGAATATGCTCTAACCCTAAAGACAGCTAGTGATACTATTTGTTTTCAATGCCAAACTAAATTCAATTGGACAAGTGAGGGTTTTTTCAATCATAAGTATATATTTAGTTTTCCCTTGCTGTAGTCACATAGAAAAGACTCTATTCAACATGCACATAATATTGAACAAAAGCGATGAGAGACTGCTCTCAAGACATTTGTCACAGTCGGAATGGTATACACATTGCATGCCAAACTCATGTTTTTCCCCCAAAAAAATGTATTTAGTTCAAAAGTAAGTGTATTTTTTTACGTGAATGTTGTTATGGGTCTGGCGTGTATAGGCAGCTTAGCAACTAGCTAGGCTCGAAAAAATAATGACTGATAATTACCCCCAACTTATAATATAATTTGCAGGTGGAAAAACTGACTGCTTTCTTGAGTTCACTTTCCTGGGCTGCCCTTCTTTTCTTTCAGTTTTTCCAGCCTTTGAAAATCCTGGTGGGCGAGCCAGTGTACACTGACTCCAGATAGGGATATTTAGATCTGAAAGCTGGTGTGAGGTCAGGAGAGCGTGTGCAGGTGTGAAGTGTAAATTCCATGTTGTGGCCTGAGCCCCAAATCTTGCATCTGCTTGGCTCGGGGGCTATGGCTCCTGACTGACCATTGCTTGCTTGTTTTTTTCAACTTTGCGATGTGGCTGAAATGGTGATCATCCCTAGGACAATTTAGCTAAATCTGGCTATAAACAAAATATGAAAATAATAAGATTCAAACATTTTTCTATTTTTGCTATCTCCTGGAAGTTAACAGAGAAATCTGGATTTTATTTTTTTTGGGGGCAAATTTGGGGACTATAAAACTCAAGAAAACTTATTTTCACCAGAAGCAAACCCACTAATTGAGAGCCAAAAAAATTGGGTGCTTTCTTTTCAATTTGACTAGGTCGCTCATGTGGTGACTTGGGATTACAACAAGTTGATCACATGGCTACAGAGAATCATATGTTCTATATATTATTGATGACAACACCATTGCGAAATGTTGAAATATGATGCATTGGTAAAACATTTGAGCTAAAGTACTATTTACATTGCATCCAAAAATTGTTGCAGGTAGATAAAAAAAAAATTCTCAAGTAAATGAGAGAGCTATATAGGTTATGCAAATGGGTCAAGCCCGTTATGGCCTTTGCCTGTAGAGGGATGTGATCACATCCCCTTATGATGAGCCTACACTTCTGCCAATTTGCTAGCCACCTGGACACCATGAACATGATGGTCTTTCATAAGGCATGAGGCATTGAACAAGTGCATCATTGTAATTCTCCCTCACAACAAGGTCCCATTGCACGTCAGTCATTACTCTCTAGTGTTTGAAGGGGACTTGCCACCATCACTCCCTTTATTTGTTTAGGTTGCCACCTCCTAACTCATTAGAAGAAATGTTAATTGAATGTTGAACCTCACATTATGTCTATGCTTTGATGCATGACGTTTGGACAATTGGACAACTAGGGCTGGGGTTTCTAATGTCAATTTTGTTCCTAAATCCTTAATGATTATAGGCAGATTTGAACTTGAAGTTCCAATGACATGTTGCCAATGAGAAGAAATGGATGCTCTAGAGTCCAACAGCTTGCCACTGACTTCACCATTGTTGTACAAATGGGAATTGCAACTTCTTGTTGTTTTAATGAATTTGCAAACCACCAACCTCTACATATGCTTCAATCTCCCTCACAATAGGTTTCAATTAGGAGTGGAGTTGTTAGCTTGAATTCATCTTTCTTGTTTTCTTGAGTTTACGCACTTTGTTGTGTGTTATTGTGTGAGGGTTCGTTGTATGTAGTGTTGAGCTTTGTGAATTTGAGGCTTGTCTTGGTTGTAGACAGTTGTGAGTGAAGGGTGGTGGGGTTGACTGATTCGCCACTCCTCGCCCAACTTTCTCTAGACAATGCCACCTCTAAAGCGTCCATCAAATTTCAAAGTAACAATCAAAAGAATTTTTTTCATCTCCTAATATTGTGAGTGTCCCAACTTCAAGTGCATCCACCTTAGATGATGCCATTTTCCCACATGTGAAAGGCCTACCCAAAGGCTAGAGCCCACCCAATCACCCTTCCCAACTTAGATCAATGCTTATACATTTATCAAACACTTTGAAATTTTTATAACTTCTTTTTTCTAATATGTTTTTCAAATCCAAGGGTGCATGTCTCCTATCTCTTAACATGTGAATATATCCATGAAGAAATATGTGTGAGACTTGTTTTTTTGTAGTGGAAATTATTTTCCAAGGACTTAGGGTTTTAAGGGTTAAGAAGTAGGCATAAGAACCTGCCCCTCATCTTGCACCTCTGACATGCACATGTTTAGGTTGGGGCTCTTTTGGCAGTGAAAAATATTGCCCAATAGCTTAGGGTTTTAGGGGTTAAGGGGTAGGCATAAGAACCCAGCCCATCTTGCTGATAATCTTTGCCCTTTGCTTTTGAAGGGGGGAAAGGAAAGCTAACTAGTGGGGGACGTTCCCACAATGTGGGGCCAGACTTAGCTACTACCTTCTCATATGCATCCTTATTATATCCCTTGTAGAATGAAGTTCGACTTTAACTACCGTCTTCTCGTAAGCTTTCATACCTGAAGTCCTCACAATACCTAAGTTATTGGAGACACTCACTTGTGTTGTAGCAAGACACATGGCAGTGTTGTTTTTGCGGCGGTGATATTCTATCGATCGGAACTTCCCTCAACTCCCTCATCGAATCTAATTCCCGAAATTGCAGCTACCCCAGCCAATTAGATTTGAGACCACAACAGTGACGGGACCACACGCCGTATCCACCCCTGGACCACACCGCCGGGACCCACACGCTACCCACGATAGCCCGCAAACGAACGCCAGAAAAGAAGCGTATTCCATAAAAGCCAGAGAACACAAACCGGACAAAACTCCAAAACTTGGGAAGAATATACTCCAAAAAAATCAGACTCCAGTCCGTCCTTAACCAGCTCCTAACGTGTTTCCATTTTTAAATCCTCCTGCCTTTTGCTTTCTAGGTAGCGGGAGATTGTTGCAGCAATTCGAGAGATCTTCATTCCATCGCCGCTTTGGTGAATGATCAGTGCCATTTGTAAGTGCGATCTCAACGGTACCCGAACCGACAGCAATCTTCCAAGAATTGAAATCCACCAATTTTGCTGGGCACGAATGTGGACACTTAATAGGATTGTTGTGTTGATTCCGTGGAGTGGATTTATGACTTTTATCCCAATTCTTCAGTATCGTGATTACTAAAATACTGAGGGAAAGGTCAAAGCAGTAATGGTTGAACAGAGAGGAAGAGAGAGTGAATGCTGAGAGACTCGGAGAAAGGGAGCTAATTTGATGCGCTTGTCATGTGCACAGCCTTGTTGAAGTGCAGCTGAATTGAGTTGTGAAAGGAGATTCTGATTGATGGGGAGCACGTCGACCACATCAGGCTCTGGCACTATTTACACGTTGACAGGCGGGCTGATTCTCACCGTTGTTGCCATCACCGTTGTTGCTACTCGCAAGATGTTGCAGCACTTCGTGCATAGACGGGGGCAGACGTCTCAAGCAGGTGTGTACTAATACACTAAGTCTCTATCGCAAAGGGGTAAAAGAAGAGAGGCTCGATTGTTTTTTTCCTCAACACTCATTCAAAACATCTCCTCAAAAGTAACTGATGTGGCTGAGTGAGCATTTTCGCTGTCCCAAGCTCAAATGCGTCGCAGGTGACTTGTATTGCTGCCTAAGTTGTTCCCTGCAACTTCACATGAGGAATCCTGGTGTTTTCTTTTTCAGTTCTCTGATGCTTTTTCTTTTCCAAATTGTTGTATTTTTTCCCCCAAAAATTCTTGGAAGTTTTTGTTGTGGTAGTGTGAATTCGACTAAGTTTGCTATTTTTTGGGAAAAAAAGCCTAATATTAGATATTACATTTTATTCTATTTTTTAACAAAATTAAGTTAAAGAAACTCTTTTGTAGGATCATTGGCAATCATCCGAAATAAAAATTTAGCAAATCAATTGGCAACATTTTATAGCAGTACTTTCAATTTTGGGGAGCTTTCTTCCAATTTTGACCTGTGCAAGGATTTTTTTCATTAAAACTTTTTGCAATTTCTTTGCCAGAAGGATCCTTTCAACCAGGGATTTTTTTCAATTTTTTGAGGTTGAAAAAGTGGCAACAAATTTTCTTAAAACCAAATTTAGTCGAAATTGCACTGGCAAACCAGAAATTTCCGAGACATTCCAAAAACATTTATAGGCACAATGCAAAAAAATTCAAGAAAAAAGAAATGCTCCTTCCAATATGTTACCTTCGTAGCTCGCTTACAGCCAAATTGGGCTAAATTTTCTTTTGGGTGATCCCCACATTAGCTACATAAAAAATTTGAAAACAAGAACATGGTTTGTAGAAAACTGTTGAAATTGTAAAGGACTGGTGAAAAACTTCACCGCCCCCCCCCCAAAAAAAGAAACCTAGCCAACACGTTGTGAAATGAAGGTTGGCTATATCAAGTATGAATGATACAGGTCTTCATCAGTATACCCTTGACCTCTTTGAAAGAAATAGAGTGGCTCCGCATGGATGTCAGGGTCAAAGTAATGTAAGTTTTGAAACAGTTATGAATTGAAAATTAAATTTTAAATGGTTTGAAACTTTTAATCAAATCTTACTTTCTTACTCCGAAGCAGTAATTTGTTTGTTGGCAAATTTTTGACCTATACAAGCAGAAAAAGGGATTATTTTGTCTCAAGTTCACCACTTTTTAATACAAAATTCATCAAATTCTTGAAAAAATGTTTTGAGAATACCTTGCTACAATAATATGCAACAATTTTAGTTTTGAGGCAGTTTTTCACGGCCAGAGTGAACCAGCGCCCACCAGTGCACCAATGCAGATGGATGGTGCACTGATGGGTGCACCTTTTTAGTCCCTCCCTGTGCCTGGGCTAACCAAGGTGGTGAACCCAAGTTGACCTTTTTTTCCTTTCCTCAGCCCAGGTTGGTTTTTTTTTTGGGGAACTTTTATTTTCCTCACCCCCAACGCCTGCCCAGGTCTCACCTACCTACCTACATATAGACTACTTGCCTATGCACCCTGGCCTCCTCCCTCCCCCACCTACCTACCCATCTATTTACCTATTCATCCATCTACCTACCTTCCCATGTACCTACACACTAAATCTCCACCAAGGCAATGAAGGTATTGCAATATACCAAGTAAGTTGCTTCATTCTCTTTCCTACCTACCTCCTTACTAAACCTTGTAACTTTATGATTATTGAAAACAACATTGCAATGACCCAATTGAAGGTATTGTAACTAAACCAGATTTCTTTTCTATAGCCCTATAAAACAAAAACAATTAAATCTCGTATGAAGGCATTGCAAATGAACTTGATATCTTTACTCAAGCCACATCAATCCACTCATGTAAATGTTCTTGCAATACCCTCATTGAACTTCCTCACAATTATTAGATTTCAAATTCATGCCATACCTTTAGCACAACTTGCAAAAAACATGTATAAATTAATTAATAATCGTAGTGCCCTCATAAAAGTAATGCACACCCATAGGATGATTTTATTGAAATGCAATACTACCAAGGCAAAGGGAAAATATCATATTCCACTTTATTCTTATTTCATTACCCTCATAAAACTAATGCATGAGCACAACAAATTTACTATTATGCAATACCTTCAATCCTATTAACTACTTTCATCTCATCTAATTCAACACTACAATACCCCAAGGACACATTAGAAATAACATCTCCAACCTAATGCCCATATGCATTACTTGGTAATGCAAATGCATTAAATCATTTTATTGTTTTGCAATACCAAAGTAGGCCTAGTTGTAACTATTTTATTTCATTTATTTCATCCTGCAATACCCTATGGACACATTGACAATATAATACCCAACCCAATTAACACATGCATTACCCTCATCAAAGTAATGCAAATGCACAAGATTATTTTGTTGTTATGCAATACTCATGCCCAAGATAATATATTTCACCTCATTTGATTCAAAAATGTAATTATTAGATTATTTTGGTCTTATGCAGTACCCTCATGCCTAGGTTATATTTCACATTATCTAATTGAACAATGCAATACCCTATGGACACATTGACCATATCATATCCAACCCAATTCACACATGCATTACCTTCATCAACATGATGTTATACCCCAAGGACAAAATACAAATATCATATGAGTCCAACCATATTCACATCTACATTACGTTCATTAAGGTAATGCACATTTTCTGAATCATTTTGGTGTTTTGCAATACCCTTAAGCCAATTAAAATTATTTCATTTTATCTATTTCAACAATGCAATACCCTAAAGACATATTGGAAATAATTTATGTTGACCTTATATGCAATACCTTAATATGGGTGTTAACTGATATTTAATTGTAGCCTCACATAATACTAAAGTAAAGAAATTTAATACAATTGCCATACCCTTATTTGAATTACCCTATTCCTATTAGGGTTATGTAGTACCGTCATGGGTGTATTAAGGTTAAGTTTCGGGGTCAAGGTATTATATGAACCAAAAAATGATCAAAGTCTATGTAAATCCATAATGGTTGTATTAAGTTTAAGGATAGGGTTGACAGAATATGTTTTGTTTTGTCCCAAAGGTATTGCATAACAAAAGTGTAAAGGCAATACCCACATCATGCATATATAAACTTTCTCAAAATTCTAACTATGAAATACGGGATTGTTCTACCGATGAAGATATTGCACAAAAGCATCCCTTTAGGCTTTAATGGAACTTCCACAAATGTTTGGATTACAATTGCAATACCCTCATGTACTAGCATTACATCCAATTAATTTTTTGTTCAATGCAAAATGCACATACATTATATATGGATATTAATAACCTTGTTTCTGTACAAATAAAGTTCAAACTTTTTACAACTAGATATCTTTACATACATTCATTTCTAATGCCAATGTGCTATATCCATGGAGGTTAAATTAGTCTACAAAAATGTGGCATAGAAAATTCATGGATGTCATACACGTGATACAAAATGTATATTAATCCAAAAATGGAATGTCAAACTAATTGCTCACCTTCATTCTCACTAAAATTTTCATTAATAGATTTCAATGATAATCCATTTGCACTCTAATAGTGTGCCACTGCATTTTGTGCAAATTGAACATATTATCAAGTGTATAAATTACCAGTTGGCCAAAATTATTTTCATTGAATCAATTATGAAGGCCTCCTTGGTGGTACCTTGAATCCTAAAGTGGACATACACACAAACCAATGAGTATAATTTGGAAAACACATGTTTGAAGCACAATGAAAATTTGAAGTGAAAATTGAATATGATGGAATTCACCAGCCATGAATCATCTCCAATTTATGGTAATTCACAAGTCAGATGATTTCCTTTTCACACTCCTTTTTGGATGAAGATCTTGTCCAATTTTGGCTATCCCAAACATCTCATTGCATAAGAGACCTTGCTAGCTCAAATTAAACCAGCAAGATTATCATCACTCTTTAATTTGGTCAGTACATGGGGAAGATGAACTACACACCCCATGTTCGAATGTTTAATAGAATGAGCAACTTGGAAGAAGTGACTTTTACCAATGTGAGCATTGATGTTGGTTTTATTCATAATCCATCATTTCACAAGTAATCCCATTCACATGTGGCATGGGTCCTTGTTCAAACAATTGTTCAACACACAAAGGATAAGTTTACCTTTTCCCACACATACACACAAAATAGAAACAAAATGAATGATTAAGATTACAAACCCCAAAAATAGTATTGAGAAAGCCAGAAATGAAAAAAGAAAACCAACAAGGAAAAATAAAGATATATAAGATTTTCAAAAATTACAAAAAAATAAAAATATGAAAAACATCAAAAATAAGATAGACAACAAAAATTGAAAACCAAAACTAGATATACATGAATTCTAAAACCCCCAAATTTTATTTAAAAACCATTTAGAATAACAAGAGAAAAGAAATGAGAGAAATATTTTGTAAAAAAAGTACATAAAATGAAGACCATAAATAAAATAAAAAATATAGAACCAGAATTTTCAAGAAGTATAGAAAGAAAAATATTTAAAATACAAAACAAGAAAAAAAGGGGGGAAAAACTAGAGAAAACCTAGGAAAATAAAAATTTTAAACTCCAAAAAAAATATTTAAAAAACCAACAAAAAAAAAGAAACAAGATTTTTTTTGATTACAGAAAAGGAAAAAGAGAAGTAAAATGAGAAATATAAAACCATAATTTAAAAGAAGTATAGAAAGAGAAAAAATAATAATAATAATAGAAAAAGAAAAAAAAGGGTAAAAATCCAAGAAAAAACCAAGAAAAAAAAATGTTAACCTCAACAAACTAGGGGAAAAAAATGAACAAGATAGAAATAAAAAAACTTTAAAAGGTATATTAAACCAGAATTTTAAAAATTACTAAAAAATACCAAAAAAATGAAAAGAAAATTTTTAATATGAAATGCCAAATATATATATTAAAAGAAACCAGTGAAATGACGGGGGGAAAAATTGAAAGAAAAAAAGAAATTAGAAAAAGAAATAAATAAATAAATAAAATTTTAAAAAATCAAAAAATCCTAGTGAAAGCAACAAACCTTTACTGCAATTGAAAGCTCATGACAATGGCAATAAACTTCTTCTACCAATGTTGGTTTGTAATGGGTAAACTACAAGAAATTCACCTCTTTCAATTGTTCTTCATGTTACTCTTCCTCTTCATCTCTCTTCTCCTTTTTTTTTGTTCTTGTCCTCTTCTTTAGTAGCTCCACACACACGCAACTCAAAACATACACACAAAAACCAAAAAGAGAACAAAGAAACCACTAAAACCTCAAATAAAGACACAAAATAAAAAACAAAAAATAGAGAAAAAAACAAAGAGGTCACAAAGATGTCAAACAAAGCTACACAAAATAGAAAACAAAAAAAAAGAAACAAACAAACAAAGAAAACCAAAGAAAGAAAAATGAAGAGGTCCCAAAGAAAGAAAAAGAAATTATGAGCAGGAAAAGGGAGGGGAGAAAGGAAGGGAAAAGCAAGAAGTAGGTAGGGATGGGGTGGGGAAAGAGAAAAAAACATTGACTGTTGAAGGTCAAGGTGTGTGATTAAAAAAACTATGAACCTAGAACCCTGTCTTGGGGTTGGGTTGGGTTTCATCCCATCCAAAAAACCCCAAAATGGGATTTTTTTGATGGTGCACTAGTGGATGTTGGGTCACTCAAGCCATTCTTCACATGGTTTCCAGTGTTTGGATAATCTCTCACAAGTTTTTTACAATTTTTTACAAACATGTCAACAAGTAATGCTAAATTGATTAGGGATGATTATTAATGATGCTACATTAGAAAATTGAAAAAAACAACATTGCACTGAAGGTTTTCAAAATATAAATTCTTTTGGTATTATCCTTGAACTAATTAAATTCCAACAAGTTTTGTTGGCATCGTGTGGCACTTGTGCATTTTTTCCTTCAACTAAATAGGGAAATGCACACATTGAAAAAATATTGATCCAGTTGTTTAGTAAAGGAGAATATGGTTTCTTTTTGTGATTTGTACAAAGCATTACAAAGCCATCAAAGAAAAATAGTGTTGGGCAATATAGATTTGCTAAGGAATTGATGGGCTTTTGGATTGAAATCAAAAACATTCTTAAAAACTAGTTCCTACATTAACTAAAATACCAAATAAATATTCACCTAGCCCTTGCATTTGGATGGTGCTTGCAGCTAATGCAGGTGGAGAAATTATAAACACATGTGAACATTGATTTGTTCGAATCCAAATGAATAAAATTATACCTCGTGCAAGCTCCAAGAATCCAAATGGAACCACGACAAGTGGAAGACCTATTATTCCAACCCCATCAAACAATGAAATGCAAGTTGAAATGGTAATTGAAGTTCCTCCTTTTAGTTTGGGTCATCCAATTGATGCATAAAATGCAATCACTAAAGTTTTTAGCACAACATATCACATGGTGGCAAATTATGTGTTTAATACCTTTGCATTTGTTTGGTACATTATGTTAAGAGTACTTATTAGCACACTTATTGTGCAGATGTGCTATCAAAAGCTTTTATACAACAAGTTTTTGATGGTTAATATACTATTAATACATTGTAAAAAACTACTTGTTTTGCACTTGTAGTCTCACAATTGACAAATGGATGTTGCAATTATGGTAAACCAACCTTTCTTAATTTCTTTTTTGCTATTTTGAGATCAAGCATTGTCCCAATGTGCCTTTTACTTACCAATCCATTCATCACATACATGATTTCCAGACCACATATATGTTTGCTCAAAGGTTTTTAAATCTATCCCCTTCAAGAATTTAGTCTTCATGCATCGAAGTATCAAAGTCCAACAACATAGATATACAAGTTTGCATGTTCTAGGTTTATGTCTTCATGTTTCCAAGTGGAAATTGATGTAAAGCCCACACACACATCCGCCAGTGGATGAAGAATTACAAAATCCCGATGAAGAAACGAAAGAACCCACATAATAGGATGAAGAAATGAAACCCCTATGAAATTTGAAATTTCCCTCCTACTTGCTGTTTAAACCTCAAGATCGAATGTGCTAGATTTGCATGACTTGCATGCAAGTTGGTTTGAAAAATGAGATAAGAAAATTGCTTTGAAACAACCTAAACTATATCTTTTCATCACAAAAAATGAAAAAGCAACAAAGGTTTTCTAATTTGTGAAACCACCAATATCCAAGACCAAATTATGCAAGCAAATGTTCATTCAACTTGGTGTCTTGTAGGCAGTTCAAACCAGTGTTGGGTAGATATCAATTTTTTTTTATATCCACCAATTCTAAATTTCAAAATAGGTTTTAAAAATCGAGCCAATTATTTCATTCCTTTTTAATTTTTCTCATTTGCAATATCAAACAAGGATATCAAAAAACAATGTAAATAAATTTCAAATCTCAATATTCTAAATATCTTAGAGAAAACCATCTTTCACATATTCAAGGCATGTATCATAGCCCAAATAACGAATTCCAAAAAACACATCACAAACCACCAATACATATAAATGGATAAAACTATAGATTACATGTCTACAATCACATTTCACTCAAACTCACCCTCACAGTTTTTTAACTTTTCTTCTAAAGAAACATTAACTTCAATCACCCCTACTAAACTAGAAGGTGAAGTACAATGAACCCAACCTTTTTGTTTTGAAAAAGTGCCCACATGGCTATAAGAATCTTGGACTCCAAAGTCAAAGTGGTGATATTTTTATATCAATTGTGAAATGAGCTGGCCATCATTAGTTGGGCAAAGTAGGAAAGTGATGATGTTCTTTGTGTTTTAGGGGAAGAGTAGTGACAATCAAAGGGAAATGAAACATGCCACTATTGGCTACAATTCAAACTTGGAAGCAAACTTTAGGTTATTAACAAGTTTGAAAAGGAGTTCAATTTAGTTATGGTGTCTTGTCAATGTGAAGCAAACCGGCTATCAATACAACATTTTTTCCAAGACTTCCATTAATTGGAAATGTTCAAATCCATATCTTCAATTTCGCTGAAATGCAACAATTTCATTAAGTTTAGTAAGATGATGGAAACAAGGAGTTGTAAATAGCATAAAAACATCACTTAATTTTTAGAATTGCAAGGAACTAACCAAATATGAAGATGCTAACAATTGAATTGTTTTACAAAATCTAAATAACATGTTTACACATGTCTTATCTACTCAATAACACCATAACAATCTACTACTTTAGTCCAAGCATCAAATGTGGTAGTGTATGGAAAACTTTCTAAAGTGAAGAACTTCTAGTTGTATTTGCCAAATGGTGGTTCTAGAGTAGCCATGGAATTACTTTTCATACACAACTTGAACATTCCCTATTCAACATCCACTACTAACAATCAAACAAATGTGGAATAAAAAAACTTGATTAACCAAACCCTAACATCTTTGGTTCACAATACCATGCCTTGAACACTTCCAAGTGTTTGGCAAAGTTGGCTTCACATTCAAATCGTAACCAATATTGTGGATATACAATGCCTATAGCATCAAACAAGGCACATTTTGTGGAAGCGATTGTCTAACTATTGATCAATTGGGTAGTTATACATATGGACCTACAAAACAAAAAATTTTAAAAAAAGTTGTTTGAAACTCCAAAATTCAAAACACATCAAGATTATGTACATTCAAACAAGTTCAATATTGGGTTAGCAACTTTTTTGAACATTCTAATTTCAACTTGGAAATTAGAATTTGAAAAGAATCTTGAATCACAATTGTTTGCACTTTTGACATTGGGTCCTTACACATGGCCCAAAGCTTTTCATTGTTCATAATGAAAGCAAATTGTTCATTAGGATCATTTAGGTTTACCACCCAATTCATGTGGATGTGCTCATGGGTGTAACCAATAATCATTTACATAATGTTAGTGTTTTATATGAAATCATAAAATATATTTTTAAAATAATTATATGTTTCATATATTAAATATTACATGTTTAAGTTAATTATTAGAAATTTATATAATTAATATTTTTAAAAAATAAAATTTTATTGATTAAACATATTCTTAAAATAAGGGGAGATACAATATTATATTATACAATATCATCAACAACAAAATATTTTCTAAAATAAAATATCAATGTTGTTTCTAAATAGGTTTATTCACATATTGCGTTATTTTAAGAATGATTGGTTTTTCTCCTCAAAAAACTATTGTTGAAATGTATCAAATAACAAAATTTAAATGAATTTTCAATTAATTAAATAATTTTTTCTTTAAAATACTAAAAATGTTTACAATCAACATCCTATGTTGATCATATGTACATAAAATGATTTTAAATAATATAAAATTAAAAATTCGAATTAATATTAAATTAAAACATACAAAATAATTCAAAAAATATTTTCATTGTATTTTTAAAATCAATGCGATGTGGAAATTTTTTATTTGATTAATTCTTAATGAATAGACTAGTTTACACCAACCCATCACAAAGCATTTAACTAAGAGATGTGGTGAATTCATTGAATTTTTCATATATTGAATTAATGTTGATTTCACATCCTGAGGGGGACAATAATATTTTAAAAAATAGAAAATACATGAGTAAAAATATAAGGTACATTTTATTCAAATAATCAATTCAATTATAATATAAAATATGTAATAATCTGAAATAATGGATTATAATTAATATAGAGTGATTTTAATATGTATATATTATGAAATAAATAATAATAGGGTGATAAAAATAGGTTGGACAATTATCTAATACCCCTACCCTTAAAAATGGTCGTTTGATGCACATAGATCCCAAAATTTACACCAAGTGTCCCCCTTGGGTTTCACATAAATGATTAATGAAACTACTAGTGAACTAAAAACACATCCTTACCACTATTTAAAAAAGATTGTTACTTTTAAAAATTAATTCAAGGATGAGAAGGAATAGTCCAAAGTTTTAATTATCAACTATAGGAGACAAGATATGCATTGATGTTATTAGAACAAACAAGGAATAAGGTAAAATTGTTGAAGGATAAGGTCAAAGACTTGTAGGTTGACAATGATCATCAACAAGATGTAATTGATTTGCAAATTAAGGAATGTTCAATATGAGTTACAAGGCTTGGCTACCCTTGAGGACATGGCACAACAAAAAAAAAAACCTTGATTGTACAATTGGAAGATTGGTCGGTGCAAATTCTATCCAAAATTGTTTTGTAAACAAAATAATACAATCATATTATCAAAAGTTTAAAAAATGTTCACAATTTGTGTTTTTACTCATTCTGATTTCTTTGTAGATTGTTTTCACACATTTTCACATTACAATTATTGTTTTTTTTTTTCCCAAATTTTCTATTTTCATCAATAATAAAAATATGTAATTAGGTTTTCATAATTCAATTAGAAAAGCACAAGAGTTCAAAGTAGTTTCATTGTTTCTTCATCAATATTCCATTGCTTTCTTTACTCAGATGTTAATATATTAAGCATTTGTAACATTAAGTGTAGAAATTTAAATTGGAAAATAGGAAAATCTGTGGTTTGAAACCCAATAGAATTCTAAACTATTCATTGTTTCTATTTTAATCTTTCGCAACTATCTTAATTTTTCTGTGTGTAAAAACTCCCAAAAATCATTAACCTCCATAACTACATCCTAAGTCCTTTCCTTCAAAAAGTAATTTAAATTTGCAAAACTAATGAAATGTCTTCATCATATCCAACTCATTAACCATTTGCATTCTACTTTGTTGAATCTCTATCATTCTTCTAATTATATTTGACCTTGTTTGATCATTGTCGTACACCAAGTAACAAAGACCTTAGTGAGGAAGTAATTCCCTTTAGGAAATGACAATGTGGGGTGCAAATAAAGGATGAACCAAACACTAAAGTAATCATTTCTCCAACAGGATTGGATTCACATAAAAGCATTAAAACTTGAGTTACAAGGCAACTATCCTTGAAAACATTGCATGGCAAGGCAAGGATACCTAGATACAACTAGAAAAACTCAATGAAAAGGTATTTACCTTCAAAAACTAATAGCATGGAGTGTCAATAGGGGAATAACCAAATAGTAAGATGATTGTTCTTCTAACAAGATTAGATTTACATAAGGGCATTATATAATCATCTAAATTAAAGACTAAACCAAATTAAGGGGCAATAATTACTAACTTGCAATTTTGGGTGGCCCATTGCAAACATAGGGCCATGAAAACATTAATAGCATAATCTAGATTGGTTCACAAATCTACCCTTTACAAATAACACATGATTTTGAAGCTAGAAATGATAAAATGAAGGTCAAATGCAAGCACAAGTTGGAACGAATTAAAAGGAGAGCTAGAGGCTTTTCTAAATGCAACTCATTTTCCCATATTACCAAATGAGGCCACCTATTGTCATCATCTTACAACCTCTTGTCAAGCCTTCCCATGTAGTTCCAACCTAATGAAGAGCCTCACCACCTTTCAAATAGTTTAAAAGAAAACTCTCCAAAACATAGCCTACAAAATGATTTGGCATACCAAATGCCCACAACCTTAAAAACAATGTCTAAATTTGTAACGCTAGACAATAGGGCTACCATCTCCCCTTACAAAACAATAAGCAATAGTGTCTCATCAGACTCTAAGAACACACATGCCAAATTATAAGGATGTAATGTAAAGTAGAAAGGGGATAATTACACCAGACATAATTGTACATTTTGTGTAAATGTATACCAATAATTTAATAAAGGTTTTTTTTAAACCCTTATTTGACAACAATTTTCCATTTGTGTAAAAATTCAAATTTTCATTTTACTTTTGTCAAATGATTAAAATAATATTTAGCCCAAGTAAATTTTCAATGGAAGAACATTTTTCAACTTCAAAAAAATCATAATCATCAACATTATCATACCATATTGTACTAATGAACATTTTAAAAACATCTCATCTAAATTCCATGACCTTAAGAAAAATTGAAAACCTTGATGGCAAATATTGTTCTTTATGGTTTCTCTTATGTATGTGTAAAATTTCATGAAAAAAAATCATTAAATGTAGTACTTTTTAGTCCTTTTATTGGAATTGTAAAAATGTGACATGGTTCTACAAATTAGAATAATATTTTATTGGACTACTATATCATTCATATGTGCATTGATTTCACAACATAATGCTAGATTGGGACATAAGAATTACAAAATTTTAGTGAAGATTATTTTTCAAATTTTCGCCGTGATGCATTAAATTTGGATAGGTACTAAAAAATATCAAATTGTGACAATTTTTTGTGTACACAACATGCATTCACCCGGACTTCCATTTTTTTTATAAGTAAGTACGTATGGGATAAGTAAAATCATCAATCAAATAAGGTGTCATCCTCACCTTGAATTGTAATCACAAGCTTTTGCAAAATTTGTCAAATTTTCAATTCATGATATGAACTAGAAGTTTTGAATTGGCCCTCATCATGAACCCTAATTGCCGAACATTAATATTCTAAAACTTCTTTTGTGCATCACTTATCATTTATAAGATAATGTTATGGGATTTTTTTATTATAATAATTTGATATAAAATTACCTTTTGCTTGGTCTTTTAACTAATGGGATGTGAGTGTCATTAATGGCACCACATATGTTTGACAAATTTGTGAACTTTTGAAATTGTTGTATGATGTGCAATTAGTGATCTTTCAATGCGGTGTTAATGTACTTACCAAAAAACTTGTTGCCACAAAGGACATCACCAATAATATCCACATATTTGTATATAATAGATGCACCCACATCAAACTAATTTGACATATGTTTAGGATTAAACCCATGAACAAACCTATATAACACAACTGCAACAATCTTACTAATTTCCAATTGTGGCATCATTCAATTAATGCATTTAGATTTCAAGAATGGTATCAATTTTTCAACCAAGTTATTAAATTCATCAAAAGACATTTTATAACAGATCAAATATTTATCTTTCATTTTTGTTGTTATGTGTCATACAATAGCTTCTCCTTCCCAATGAATAATTTGTTTTGGTTTTATTCAAAAAATTGAGAGGAATGTTCATTTTTTCCACAAAATTCGTTCAAACCCAAACATTCAAAATGATGCATTTTGATATAACAATTATCTAGTTCATGATTTACATAACAAAAGATTGCCCAACATGATTAAAAATAACATCTAGATCATAATAACCTTCCCAACAAAAATTGAATCCATGATCACAATGCAAGTTTTTGAACCTTGACAAAACCCTAGATTCCACAATAACAATGAAACCCCAAACTTCAATGAAACACAATTGATATTTTTTATAAAAAATGTCATGTACATTGAAAATCCTTTTACTATTTAAGAAAAAAAACTTAAATCATGACCCACATCAAAGAGAAAAAAACTAAGCTCTTTAGTCCCTCTATTTCTAATTTTTTTTCTTGTTTTTGGCCTCTATAAACTTTGTGAAAAAGAATATAACTAAATATCAAAGACAAGGCCAAAAAGGGGAATGCAAAATCCTTGTTGTTTCAAGGAATAAAAAAGGGAAACAAGTTGGCCAAAAAAGGGACAATAATAAAAGCCTTTGTGTATGAAATATTGGCTTGGGTTTTTTTTTTGTTGGGACCCACCCAACTTGGTTCATTGGCTAATTAGAAGCTTACGCTCTCTTGGTTCAGCCTCATGTGCCCAAAATAAATGTTAATGGTATATATAGGCTTCATAATAACTTATAGTGATTAATAATAGATACATTTATTGTTTTGTAATTTTTCTTAAGGATGAAGCCAATAAGTTAATCAACTCATGGGAATGGGTGACTGGTATTTGTCTACCAATCAACTAAAAAGGGATTTGTGAAAGGATTAAAATAAGGGGGCATAATTTTGTGGGTGGAATGTGAACCTTGTGTGGTTTATGGAAGAAGGGGATTAGGAAATGGATTTTCATCATTCTTGAATGAAAAGTTTAAGAAGGAATGGAAGGAAGAAAGATTGTATGAAGAAAGAAATAGTAATGCAAGTTAATGTGTGAAGTGCAGGACTTGATGTATTTTCCTCTTCTTTTTTTATTTTTTTCCTTTGTCTTATTTTCCTTTTATAATGATAATAATTCGTTGTAGTTTGATGTATAATATTATAACTTTCATGCTAATTTAGAAACTTTTTTGTTTTACTTTTAAAACATACATTATGGAATATGTTAGTTTGTTGCAAAATAACTACAACAAACAATAGGAACAATTTGTAAACAATTTGGTGGAAAGCAGTAGTTACAATGGAATGAATAAACATGTGAAATGGTCATTATGGCTAGAGGAGGTATTGTCTAAGGAGTGAAAGATAATTACTTTCCAACCCTTTCCTTCCTCTTTTTTATTCTAAAGTTCATAATAACTCTTAATCCTAGAGTATTTTTGTTAATTTTAGATTGAAAAGAAGAATGCCTTTTCATTGAAATCCTTTTCCTAATGTGCGTTTGTAACAAGTTCTTAATTTTTAGGGTTTGTATGTGTACATGAAGGAGTTTTAGGGTTTTCAAGGAAGGATTTTTTTTTTCTTGTTTGTGGTTGGTAGTGTTTACTCACAATGACATGGAGACAAGGAAGAACACTAATGGAGATGTGGTGGTGTTTATGGCCTTGAAATTTTTATGTCTTCTTTTATTTGGGATGTGTATGCTGCTATGGATATTGTTAAATGTTGGATGGCTATGTGGCAAGGGAGCTACCAAGTGAAGTGTGGCTGGTGGAAATCTTGTTGTGGAGCAATAGAAAGATGAACAACAAAGCAAATAAATGGGGAAGGTTTGGTTATTTTTAGTAGGTAGAGGTTTCTAGATAAAAGAAGTGGAATTTTTGTCTCCAACAAAAGTACAGAGAAATTTGTTGCACAATGTACTTGAAGAGGCAGAAATTTGGTCTAGAAGTGGCTTTTGATGGTTGATAAGGGGGATGATGAAAATTTTAGGGGTCTAAAGGGCGGCCAAAAATCCTTCTTAATATGTGTGTGTCAAGTTGATTTGTATGTGAATGTTGTTGGCTTGCATTTCATGAAAGAGTACCCTAATTACTGGGAACTCCGATAAACAACATAGTTCGTTGAATTTACAGGGAGGATCATGTGAAGGAGGGTTGTGGTTCTTTGTAAGACTTGTGAAATAGTCACTGGGGAGTTGATATGTGTTGTTTTCCTGCTTTTATGTGTTGTCAATTTGAGGGATAATGTAAGGAACATTGGATTATGCAATCTGTCTGGGCTGAAAGATTTATGTCACCAAATGTAAACAGGAATTTGGGTCCTTGTGGAAGTCTGATGTGGTTCTAGGTTCATATGGTCTGAAGAATTTGAGAAGGAGAAGGAAGGCTAATGGGCTCAAGAGAACAAGATCACAATGATCTGACCCTTTAGAGACCTCAAGCCTCTCTTTGTTGAGAAAAGCAATAACTTAGGTGGTCTTAGGATTTGAGTCAGGTGACCATAGGTTCATGCTAGTGGGGGACTCTAAGTGTGTATTTACCATTCAATATATGTGTGTTTTGTGTTCTAATTATCATGTGCCCTAGTTTTTGTGTCACACATCTACTTCTTCATCAGTAGCTTATTTTCTAAACCGATAACTTATTGCCTTGTTAGTAGTAGGGCTAATGAATCCATGGTTATAAAAAGAAAAGATTCAAGTTATTTTAGGTTGAGAGGAAATTTGAATTTCTTCCTTTATTATTCTTCTGGCAAAATTTCATCTTACATTTTGATTGTTGTTTTCAATTTCAATGAAACATAAGGTTTTGTTTTGAGTTTTACTAATTTTGTGAAATCAAACTTTAATATGTGTTCATTATTTTATTTTTTCAATTTGTTGACATTTCATCTATGGTAGGCATCACAAAGGGGATGCAATAGTAAATGATGATAAGTTTCAAGGCAAAAGAAGTTGGATTACCAAAATGCAAGATGTTAAACACTTGTCAAGGAACATTGTCTAATGCAAAAAGTAGTTGACGATGTTTAACCATGCACAAAATCATCAGATTTGTCATAAAGTTTGACTAGTTTGTTCTCTTTCTAAAATAAATAGAAATCATTTCTACTTTTTTTAGTGATGGAATCTATGATACTAATTGGTACATTCTTCTCAAGCAAGAGACATTAGGTTTGAATTCAGGATAGCAAAAGATGCAAAATAAAAGAAATGACGTTCTTTTTGCAGAACATGCAAAACAAACCAAAAAAACCACATAAAGCGGTTTGGCATAGAATCGCACAAGGTGACCAAAAACAAGTCCAAAAATGCGGTGGACAGAGCTCGTTGAGGGGAGAGGGGTATTCAGAGTCTCACTAGACAAAATGTTTTTAAAAATGCACTCTTAGTCCAAATGCAGCAAAAGTTTTCAGTTCTTTTTCAAAATTTCAAATTTTGATGAAATTTTACCCAAAAAACTGAGATTGCCTCTAGGGACAACTTTGATTTCCTTTCTGGCATCCTGGAAGGCAATCCATCTTTTTTACCCCATTTTACTTTTAACCTAAATTTTCTATTTTTACTTAGGCACTTTTCAAACTTATCTTGTCTCAACATGCTCATTGCCTTTCTCTCGACATGCTCAGTGTTTTTTCAACGGCCTCATTGTCCCTCCCGGTGCTCATCATGGTCCTTCCCAACATCCCTTCTGTACAATAATTCCAACATCCTTTTGGCGAGACTCTATGCTCTCATTGTCCTATTCGGTGCCTAGTGTCATCCCTATCATGCTTCCCAAAGTCCACCCTTGCCTACAAAAAAAAATCCTGTGGCCTTCCCTATGCCCTTGTCATCTCTCCCGGTACTCCCCCTCATCCTTCTGCATGCCCGCCATCATCCTTGTCATCCTTCACACCTGCTGTCATCCCCATTGTTCCTCATTGCTTGGAAAAAGAATGAATTTCTTTTTTTCCCAAAGGCCCTTCCATCCCTGTTGGTGCTCTCTGTTGTCCTTCCCAAAGCCTCTTGTAGTCCCCCTTGTCCCGATGCTTCATTATCATCCTTTTAGTTGTCACTGGTCGGCCAAAAAGCAATTTCTGCTGCCACAATCACCCCTCAGCACCCCTGCTGTCCCCATGGTTCATGTGTCATGGAACAACCCCAAAAAAAAACAAAATCCCAAACCCCCTGGACTCACTCCAAGCTTCTTTTTTTTACCCAAGACATCCTGAAAGTCACCAAGCCCGGCAACCCTGCAAAAAACATTGAATATGAATTTTGTTTTATTGTTCAAACCAAAGTGAAATTTACCTGCTGGCAATGCTCAAGTTTACAGGCCACACTATATTCATGACTGAAGGTTTGTGGCCCTAACGGTCACAGTGAACTAGCACCCACCAGTGCACCATCCACTGGATGCCCGTTATTACTCAGTTGTGGATGAACTTCAACTGAGTTAGTATTTAGTTTCACCTTGGTAATCAATTCTGAAAGAAATAGGTCTCATACATAGGCAATAGGTAGGAAAATAGGTAACTTATAGGTAACTAGATGGTTTATAGTATATACATAGGTGAGGGCTGTTTTTACTACCTACCTAATAACAACCTGCTTGTGGGTTGTTAGTGGGTAGTGAGAAAAAAAAGCAACTGAGCTAATCACCATGGTTAGCTAAGGGACTGGAACCCAACAGACAACTGTTTCCTGACCACATACCATTCATCCTTCATGGTGTGCTGGCAGGTGCTGATTCGCTGTGGCTGTCTAACTGGTGAATTTATTGTAATACTGTTATATTTATACCATAGTTTTTGTTTTTGTTACCTAGTTTTAGGGTTAAATTTATATTTCTTTATTCAGAAAAATAATACATGCCCAGTTCACCCACTGAATGTGAATCATGAACTTTGTAAAACATGTCCAAGGATACTTGGCATTTTTATTTCTTTATTCAGAAAATTGTTCCATGTCACGTTGACACACTGAATGTGAACCATGAACTTTGTAACATCTCCAGGGACCCTAGGGGAGGGAAATTGGCTTTATTGAACAATTTGTCGAACTGGACTTGGATCTAAGCACGGGAAATGGCATTTGTTGAGCAATTTGTCAACTGTTGAAAAGACAGAGAAATGAGAGCTGGAATAGATTGTGAGAACTAACTACAGGGGTACTCAAAGACACCACAAAGATTAAGGGGGCAGGACTAATAAATGTCTTACACCTTTCTTGACCTATAGCTAGCGGCAACTCACCTCCCCAGCAACCGTCCCCCATTGGCATTGGGGGCATACTGTTAAAAAATAAGACATATACTGTTAATTGGAGCCTTTCTGGTTAATTGCGTTCCTGATGGCCATTCCCAACAGCCTGGCACCCATGTGCTACAATATGTAGCATTTTTGGCCGAACTAACATAGGGTTTTGCAAAATCCTCACAAGCCTTCTGGCATGAAGTATGGTCGCAGATAATACTTTAGACCGGTAGCACCCGGGCATACTGGGGCATAGAGTATGGTCGCATATAATACTTTCGATCGGCAAGTATTGTGGCATAGAGTATGGTCGCAGATAATACTTTTGAAGGGTAACACTGGCGAGTATTGTGGCATAGAGTATGGTCGCAGATAATACTTTTGACTGGTAACACTCGCGAGTATTGTGGCATAGAGTATGGTCACAGATAATACTTTCGACCGGTAACACTCGCGAGTATTGTGGCATAGAGTATGGTCCCAGATAATATTTTTGACAACTGCAACATTCGCGAGTATTGTGGCATAGACTATGGTCCCAGATAATACTTTTGATGACCGCAACATTCGTGAGTATTGTGGCATAGAGTACGATCGCAGATAATACTTTCAATGACCGCAACACTGGCGAGTATTGTGGCATAGACTATGGTCCCAGATAATACTTTCGATGACCGCAACACTGGCGAGTATTGTGGCATAGAGTATGGTCGCAGATGATACTTTCGATGACCGCAACACTGGCGAGTATTTTGGCATAAAGTATGGTCGCAGATAATACTTTCGATGACCGCAACACTGGCGAGTATTTTGGCATAGAGTATGGTCGCAGATAATACTTTCGATGACCGCAACACTGGCGAGTATTTTGGCATAGAGTATGGTCGCAGATAATACTTTCGACCGGTATGACTCGTAAGTATTGTGGCATAAAGTATGGTCGCAGATACTACTTTCGACCAGTAACCCTGCAAGCATTGTGGCATAAAGTATGGTCCCAGATATTACTTTTGTCTGGTAACCCCCGCACGAATACTGGAGCCCGTGAGGACTGTGGGACAATACTGGCGGCATAAAGTATGGTGCCAGATATTATTTTTGACCGGTAACCCCCGCACCAGT
>Ga0209611_10001290_pt1 | contig 42154 bp, 40 predicted proteins | sample S1TSphgellanicum_3_FD_187693 | JGI IMG/M metagenome (GOLD analysis project Ga0209611, IMG submission 187693) | Host-associated microbial communities from peat moss isolated from Minnesota, USA - S1T2_Fc - Sphagnum magellanicum MG (SPAdes) (version 2) | ecosystem: Host-associated > Plants > Peat... | reverse complement strand
TAGGGAAAGCACCATCCTCATTGGAAATCCCAAGTCCTTCCCTTGCACAAGTGGCCATGGAATTCCATAATAATGTCCCAATGCTACCATCTGCCAAATTTTTCCAATCCCTATTGATGTACTAACAACAACCCCTACATAGGATGTCAAAACTACTACTTGCAGAGGTACTAATTCCACCTTCTGTTCAGGCACCGGCTCCCCCCATTCATAAGGTATCTACCCCACCGTCTACTAAAGTGCCTCCAATTTCTACCATCATGGATGTATGCAGAGAACCTAAGGAATCATCAAAGACACTATTGCAAAAGTCTTCTAAATCAATTACACGAGTTAAGAAGGATGTTAAACTACAACAACTATATGTTTCTTTGTGGTGAGCCCTCTTGCCATCCTTTATATGTTATGTAACATAATTTTTGATATGTTACATAAGTTACTTTGTTATTCAAGCAAGCTACACCATGTTATAAATCTTTCATCATATCCCATGTTACAAATCTTTCATTGTATCCCATGTTACACAAGCTATTGAGATGGTTTGTAACATAATTTGAAATAATCATTATCATGTTATAGCAGAATGTGTAACTAGTATGTCCATATGTTACTTGCACATCTTCTAATACGTTAGTTACATACATGAGCTATTGAAGTGGTTTATAACATAGGTTGAAATAGGTTTGATCATGTTAAAGCAAAACGTGTAACTAGCACATGCATATGTTCTAATTTTGTAGGTATCATGTTTCCATTGTTATCCCTCCATGTTACAACTCCTATTTGTAATGTATTCATTGATTATAACCATGTTACATGTCTTTCTATGTAACTTGCTAATTAGTTTCCCACCATATAATGTAATTTTTTCACATTCTAGTCTAATGTCTTGAAGGGCTTTACAAGGTTGATGATATATTAAATGAACTGAAGAAAGGTGTGAACATGGAGATAATTGATTACATTGTTTTCTTCAAGGGTTTGAAGAACATGGAAATTGACATTGGTTTTAACGATGTTAAGGACGCCATTCATTTTCAAGCACAATTTAAATGATACATGGTTTGATTTCATGCTTATACACACATTTGCAATGAATGTAACATTGAATAGGGGTGGATATTTGTTGGTGACTTCACAAGCCTCTTCTTGTTTAAGGAATGATGTTAAAAGTAGGGGAGGGGTGGCTAGGAGGGGGAAGAAAATTTTCAAGAACCATACAAATTTTGTTATTACTATGATTGCCCCTTCTTTGGTTCAAAACCATTGGTCCTTGTACATACTTGAGGAGAAGACGACCATTCACTTTGATTCGATACTAAGGCACCATGATAACCCATCAACTTTGCAATTTTCAATGAATGTGCATAGAGCATGGGCTATTTCTAAGGGCCTAAAGCCAAGTGATGAGAACTTTGAGGACTTCATGAAGGTAGAGTTTTGTATTCCCAAGGTGCATAATCAAACAAATGGTTGGGAATGCAAGCATCAAGTTGTTGCAAACTTTGCCACCTATGTGAAGAGTTGAGGAACACAATCTTCTTTATTAGGATAGTTTGTGAGTTACATATGCTTATGTGCCTTTAGATTAGTATGTAAACTCACATTTTCTTTTCCCTTTTGTAACTTGCCTATGTTATTGGATATGTAACAAACATGAACCATTTATTAGCAAGGTTTTTTTATAACAATGGTTGATGGTGTGCATTGTAAAGCACATGGCCTCAAGTCTTAGCATGGGAAATTGAGAGCAACAACATCCACGGCTTTGTTGATGAGCTTGGTGTTATAGCAACTGCCACACTAGGACCAAATTGTGTGTCCCCTACAAGTAGAACATGTGGAGGAGCATAGCCCCTACTTTCATCTACAACAAGCCATCTTGGATGACATTCAGAACAAGAATCAAGGTAGTAGTTAAAAAACGATTCTAAAAAAGGGCAAGAGGGTCACTAAACCTAGTAATTAGCTTGCCCTCCCAACCATTTCTGGCCCTATAACCCCATGTAAAACACCCAAGGCCCTTGGCAAAATCACATAAGCTAGGTAGGACAACAAATGTCAAAATATGTGATGCCCCCTGTAAAAAAAACTGAAGACACATGTTTTTGTGCCCATAACATTTCCAAACATGTTATATTACATGTTACATTACTATATATGTATAAAAAATTGAGATGATGCTTCTATTAGCATGTATGTTAATGACATGTAATGTAATGGTGTATAATATAATGTAATTGCAATGTGGTGGGACTTATAATCGAATGTAATTAATGTATGTTATTGTGCATGGATTTTTCTTTTACAATGTCCTTGCACTTTTAGAAGGTATAACTTTAAAAGGCATTCAGTTGCTGAAGAAGAGAACAATTGGGCATTAAACTAAACACCCTTAGAGAAAGCTAACTTTGACTAAAACCCTAAATTTATCTTGGTGTTTTTTTTGGTAGTCTTTTTTTTCTCATTTTCAAGTTTAGGGTTTAGGGTTGGCATCTTGTTATTGCTAGTTTTGTAACTTAAACTACACATGTAACAGGTAATCCATGTAACAAATGTAAACCATAATGTGCAACAATGAAACAAATAACATAACCCAAGTATTACATTAATAAAGAACTTGTAACATTTATAAGTTAATAACATAGATCAGAAGTTACATATGTTATATTAGTGTTTATCATTGTTACATGTTACATGTGTTTAAGGTTGCTTTATTAACCGTTGAGGGGCGTTTCCCCATAATTAATTCAAATTGGGGTAGCAAATAAGCTTCAATGTGAAAAAATCACAATTGAAGGCACATTTGGAAATGTGCTTGTCATTTCTAAAAGGTTTAGGTTAAGTGTGAAAGATGTGAAGGTTTTTGTGAGTAAATGGAGGAGTTGTTTCAAGAATTAGGGTTGAATTTTGAATGCACACAAAGAGCAATTATTACAGTGGCAACGTTTCATTGATTGAGTGAGAAGGCTTGATCTATAGGTATGGTGGGATCATGACCTAATAGTAAAAAGGTCATTAAAAACAAGTTGATAGGGTTTGGAAAGTGGTGTGGGAGATGTTAAAGTGTACTAGCATTGTTGAAGAATATGAAAACCAAAAAGCTACAAAAGTAGAAACCTTTTATGCACCTCCAAATAGTCTGAACCAGCTCACAGATGAAAATGAACCTTCTTGGCCAATAGGAACAAGTAGGTGATTGCTCACACCTTATCAAGTAGGATTGATGTTTGATTTGCACATGCGCATTTACAATGACTTGGTGAATCTGGGTCCTCATTGGCATTCTCCAATGGCCCCAAGTTGGCATGTTTCCACAAAACATGTTAACATTTCTATGGGGGACTTGGGAAAGCCACCAAGGTACAACGGTTCTACCAATTGTAGGCCTTATAAAGGTGCACAATCAATGAACTTGAAAGGTGAAAGCGTTAGCCACAAACCTTTTTTGTTGCATCTAAAGGTATGGACCAACTATTGTGTTTTTTAAAGAATTTGAATATGTTAGACCCTAACATTTGTTGTTTTGATGCATTTGATGGCTTGCATGTAACAAGGGTCACACAACTAGCATGGCAATTCAAAAGCAAAAATGACAATAATGAAAGTTTAGCAAAGGCAATAATGGATAATCAAGACCGAACTTGACAATTGGATATCCTTCAGCATTGACTATTGTATAGACATTTTGATAATTTATGTTAGATTATGGCAGAAGTTGATTACTCACAATGTGACAAATCTTGGTAATTTTGCAAAGGATTTGAACTTTGAGATCTTCTTTAGCATGCCATTTTTTACACTACAAATTCATCTTGTCTAGCAACTTATTTTCTAGAAATTCAAAATGCCCTCTTGAAAGATTTGGTGTCTAAGACGTATTTTTGTGATTTTGACCTATGATTAATAGATATGTTGTCTTCTCATTGGTAGTACATGCAAATAAAACATTTTACAACTTCTTTTGCATGAACCACCAAACTTCTATGACCAACTCAATTAATAACATGTTGGAGGTGTGTTGTAACATGTATAAACCATGTTACAAATTATGTTCTTTTAGTGTTAATTTAGGTTATGTATTCATGGGATTCCAACACACATGTTACAATGGATAAGGCTACAAGATAAGTTTTGTGTTACAAAACATAAGGACAACAAGGTGCATCGTGTATTTAGTGGTATAGATTATATAAAAAATATTGATGCCAAATTTGCAAAAAATACTTCTACCATTTACAAAAATACTGCTACCTTCTACCAAAAATATTAATGCATTTTACATATCAAACATGCCAAGTTGATGCACCAAACCAAACTTTGCAAGGTGGTTGAAACAATTTATAGTACTAAGTGTAGTTCATTAGAATAAGCAAACAGATGTTACATATTACATTTCACCTATTATAAAATACAAAAGACATACACTTTACCTATTACAAAATACAAAAGACATACATTTTACCTATTACAAAATACAAGAAACATACACTTCACATGTTACAAGGTATAAAAGACATACATTAATTGTTAGAGACTTTGAAAGATTGTTGTGCAAGTTACAACATTCAATGTTGCATTAAATTGCTAACCCAAGCTACTATCACAACATGCCAAATGTTACAACTGTTGTGTTTTCAGCTCATTACGAAGTTAATGGTAACTACACATGATGTATTTATAAGTTACATGATAGAGGACCCATGTTCATTGATAAACATGTAAACATAATAGAAGTTCATGGTGCTTGTTTTAAGACATGTTATAAGCACATTCTAATTATCGCAACTTTAGCCTTGGGCTTGCAACCAAAACAAAGGCTTGCAAAGGTGTGGGCCAAGAATGAAGCTCGGGAGTCACATTTCATGCTCTTGGGATTGTACGAAAGTGTGAGGGAATGAACCCCCACACTCCCAAATGAGCTCTCAATTTGGGAGTTGGAGTTTCGATGGACTTCCAAATTTTTAAAAAGCGATTGCAAGGGTTAAAACTCATTGGATTAAAGAGTTACTTATACCATTAAAAAAATATTAAAACTTAGATGTCTAAAATGGGCTTGCATGACCCATTTGGGCACTCTGAACATAAGTTATGGCCAAAAGAAGGGACGGGAGTCAAATTGACAATTTGACTCCCGACCACTAAAAATTGGGAATCGTTTTGATTTCCTTGCGTTCAAGTGGTGTGTCACATATTGTTGAAAATATCTTGATGAGGGCTATAACTTTATTTTATACTTCACCTTAATTAAAGGTCTACACACAAAGTTATGGGCCTCCAAAATTGCAGGAATCCTAATTTAGGGAATTTTGGGACTTCGACTTGGGAGTCTTGGGACAAAATGAAATTTGGGTGTTGGCCCCATGGCTAGGCATAGAGAATACTATGAGGGGGAAGGTGGTGGCTTCCCCCAAGTATGGGCCGTGGTGAGTTTTGTGAATCCGTGTTTGCCAGTGGTTCGTCCATCCACCAAAAATGCTTTAACTATGCACTAACCAACTTGTAGTTTGGTTTGTGTAGGTCCGTGTGAATAATTGGCTTGCTTGTCACTCGTCCTATTCCCCATCCCAAAGTTCTAACATGCCCCTCTACCCCCAAAATGTTGTGAATTAGGAAGCGTACCCCAACTCTTTATTTCTTTCGTTGTTTTCACTTTTGGACTCGTAGTTGAATCTATCAAGGAGTTTGGGGGTGCGTCACTAACGCTTGTAATTGAACTAAATGCATGACATTTGCACCATGTAACACACCAGAGACCTATAATGCCCACTCTTCATACATTTATCAATCATTTCTAGAAAATCCCTATAACATTTTAAGCTCCAACCATTATTGTCTAGGTTGCATTTGAAAGTTGACTCTTTATGATAAAGATGTAACACTCCATTCTGAATTTTGACTTGTCAAAAACTTGTTATCTCGTGCTTCCTTCAGTAACTCAAATTGAAAGTTACAAATATCATCCTTTAAATCCACCTTGGATAATGCTTTTGGGGTCCTTGATGTTGGTGGATTGTATTGCACATTGTTTGGTGAGTTGCGTAATTGCCTAGTAGGGCTCAATACATTTTGGAGACCTCCATGAATTGTCCCTTTCAAAGTACCATAGTAACGTGCTATTGTACTTTCATAAGCTTAAGATGAAGAAGTTGGATTTGACTAATGCTGTAATTGTTCCCACATTGTGCATATGGGCAATCGCAAGATGCCCATTTAGATTTTGGGTTGTAAACCTAGTACTTTTTGTGAAGTTGCTTCCAAGATGTAACTAGTGCCACTCTAGAATTGCTAGTTGGTAACGTGACACAAACATCTAGAATCACCCTTGCCTTCAAGAACACATTAATGATAAATTCCCTATTATTTTCTATTTAAAATAAATTCATGGTTTTTTCGCAAGGATTAGTACTGATAATGAAGCAAAACATCACCAACTAATTCATGTATTGCCCAATCCACATGTCTCCCATGGAATCTACCCTTGGAGGAATGGAGGGTGGCCTTCATATTTGCATGATAGTTTTCATTGGTTGCATTAATATCTTGTCCTGCATAAGGTAAGTTACAGTTACCCACCAACCACATTTGAGTTTTTTGTAGCCATTCAAGCTTTATGTAACTCTAAAAGGAATTAGCAGTGGGCATTTCGTTTATTGCCCTTGCCAATTTAACTTTTGCCCATGGATCCAACTCTTGATCATTTGGGCAATTTGTGTTGTACATTATATTTCCCAACACCTTGAGTGCATTCGCATGAATAGAAGCATCCTTAATTTTAATGCATGTTGGCTTCAACCAAACTCTTTTGGCATGCCATAAACATAATAATATTTTTGTTCTTGGCCACACCTGCTTGGTCACATGTAATCAAACTTCAGTTGTGTAAAATGAACATAAAGGTGCATTCAAGAAGCTCCAATTATAATAGTGTAACCTATAACAAACTTGCAATGTGAAAAGTTACCAAATGTGTAAAAACTAGTTCCAAACCATGTACCCCACAAACTTCACATGCAAGAAGTTGTGGTTACATGCAATGAACCATACTTATCATATAATATATTACAGGTACATAATATTTGCTAAAATTAAAATATGTTATTTAGATAGTTAGGTTGGGTTGGCTGTGGTGTTTTGAAACTTGTTACTTGTGATAGAAAACTACCAATGACGAGTAGAAGTAGTTGTGTCATCATGTACCTTAGGTTGTTTATTTTTGTTTGGGCATCATCAACAATTAATGCATTAGGGTGCCAATTAGCCTTAACAAGCAACAAGCACACCATTATGCCATTCATAAAAAACCATCATGGTGTACAATGGAAATTGTGGACACAAGAACACCAAGTTGGCATGTTATATGAAAGACAATGTTATTAATTACAAGTTACAATGGCATTACAGGACAAAACTTATAACATGCCACTTGTTACGAAAATAAATTACAAAATTATCACTTACATGTTAGAAAATGATAATCATCAACAAAACATGTTACATGTTATAATGGAAGCTAAACAATAACACATGTTACAATGAAGGACATGTAACATGCACACACTAAATATTAGGATATTTGCATATATTGCATGTTACTAGAACAATGTATCCCTAGAGTAAAGAGATATGGCTACCTTTTTGTTGTTTGTTTTGAACATAACATCAATAAACACACCACTTTCATGTCCATGACGTAACATCATCTCCTTTTGCCACTTAATTTGTATGCCAATTGTGAAAGGCATGTTACCATCATGCAAGTTTCCTTCAATTTGAACATTATATTCTTGGTAGAAAAAAACCTTTTCTTTGTTTTTAGTGACCCACATTTTTTTCATCATTTTCATCTTTCTTGTAGGTTTCTTTTGCAAGCTTTCCTGGTAGGTTACAAATGTTTTGCTCACATTAAAAAAATCCCTTGACTAGTCTCCATTGTTCTCCATGATCTCCTTAACTCAAGATTTGTACTTGTTCATAACTTGATATATAAAGAGGCCCAAGCGAAGGTTTTCCAAAACAAAGGATTTGGTTTCTTTTGATACATGGGTTAAGAATGTTGACCTGTAACCAAAGTTGACATTACCATGGACAAGACCTGATTTGTTGACATGTTGAAAAGTGGCGTAAAAAACTTCAGCAATTGTCAAGTGAAGGTAAAATCTCTTTAAAGTGAATGAAAAACAACACCTTTTTTAATGTGAATTTCCTTGACTTTTCATAGAAGTTTGAGGACCCTTATGCCCTTGGCTAGCAATCTCATTTCCTTTGTTTTTCCTCTTGGTTTTCTTAGAAGCCATATTGGGTTGGAGCATTTGAATGATGTTAGAAGAATATGTTGGTCCATATTCATAGTGATATTTGCATAGAATTCAATGCCATCCTGCACATTGGTGGATGCATACAAACCTTAATAGTGTAAATTAAAATGTATTATAACATGTCACATTAATTTAAACATGTGCATGCAATATTATATGTTAGAAATAAATGGTTTGATAAAGCCTAATTGACATTCCCACTTTATAATACGTTCATTATGTTTTATAAGTACTGCATTGTAACAAGTGTAATGCTTTCACATAACTTTAATGAACAACCACAATCAAGATTAGTTGATGCCCTAATTGTTGCATGATTGTTTTATGTATGTCTTTGAAATAATATGTACAGTCGTGTTACATGTTATGGACCACTAACTCTCAATTGGTTTATTGCATGTTTATAGAATAAATATTCCATTGTGTATTTTTCAAGTATTCATTGACTTGGTTGTCTTTCCAAATGAATTTGCACTACACATCCCTTCTTGTTTTTTCCCCAACTGAGAAATCATGAACTCTATCCCATGGAATATATGCCACATAAACCTTCTTTTGAATGCATGTGCCATCCACACCATGTTGTGGGGTTACATAGTATTCATTCCACCAACAAATGTCCTTATAAATAAAAGGACCTAGAGGTGGCTATCAAACACGTCCCATCATTACTTCCAAAGTTTCTTTACGTTGATCCATGTACACCTTCCCATAATCTGAAGTTTTAGTAACATCATTGCCACCTTCTTCATTTGCCCTCTTCTTCATAATATATTTATTACATTTCCTATTACAAGAAACCTTCACAAGTTAGGAAAGACTATTAGATGTTACAACAAATTGGGATTACCATATTATCAAAGTAAAGGGGACTAATTACAACAACATCAAACCAATTTCCCCAAACAACTAAAAGCTACATTACAAGATGGGATTGACAGTATCTAGTGATCCATGTTACACCTAGGATTTTGTACACATATTGTGGGCATGTTACAAAGGATAGACTGAGTACCTTGTTGAGATGAGTTGCAGGTTACAGACTATGGCTCAATGGACTTGTAAGGACAACATTGGAACATTGTCAGATGTCACATGAAATTGGGATCATTGTATTATCTAAGTAAGTGGGCTCAATTATAACACCATCAAATAAATTCCATCAAATGATTCACAAGGTCGGAGGAATCACATGGAATTAGAAGCTACATACCGATGTTACAATAAATTGGGATTACCATATTATCAAAGTAAAAGGGACTAGTTACAACAACATCAAATAATCATTTAATGATCTGTGTTACACTTGGGATTCTATAGACAGATTGTGGGCATGTTACAGAGGATAGATTGAATACCTTGTTGAAATGAGTTGCAAGTTATAAACTGTGATTCAATGGACTTGTAGGGACAACACTGGAATGTTGTTACATGTCACATGAAATAATTGGGGTGACCACATCAAGGCAAGTGGGAGTGGTTATAGGAAAGGGCAAAGCAAGTTACATACCTTAACTAACAAGGTATAAGATCAACAATTCATGAGTAAGGACATGTTCCAAAACATGTTGTGAAATGTTACATGAAATTAGGGTCATTATATTATCTATGCAAGTGGACCTAGTTACAACACCATCAAACAAGTTCCATCAAAGGATTCACAAGGTAAAATATTATAAAAGGGGGCTTGTTACAAGGCATGGACATGTTACTTGGAATTAAAATCATTTAGTAAATCATGTTTCAATTAGGATTGAATTGATAGAATAGGGTTATTTAGGTAAGATAAAGAATTAAACATAGTTTGTGGGCATGTTATAGAGGATTGATTGAAGTTGCTTGGAGTGAGGACCTTGTTGAAATGAACTATAGGTTACACAATATGGTTCAATTGATTTACAAAGGCACCACAAAGACATTGTCAACACCAAATGGGGACAATTTGTGGGCATGCATGTTATAGGGGAGAGCCTACAACTGTAATATGATTGAATGCCTTGTTTCAAATGATTAGTAGGTTATAAAGGACAAGAAACCCAAAAAAACCATGGAAACAAGAATATTTAATAGTATGTACATGTTACAAGGGAAATTGTTAAACAATGCATATTTTTTCGACTCTAGGGACCACAAAAAAGAGCTAGATCTTTCGTAGAATGTCATCGAACATAGTTGAAACCATATGAAAGAATAGCGCTTGCAAGAAACATGTGATCAAGGAGTTGATATCTATTTAATCAAGAAGGGGAAACTCATACTATTTTGGGAGATGCAAGATGTTGAAGACTTTGACCAAACTAATGAAGGTAATAATGAAAAAGGAAGGAAAGAGACATCTACATGTAGGCACACAACATTCGGACAAAATTGTGCGCTTGGTAGCTTTGGAAAGAGATTGAAAAATGATCTTCAACTTGTAATTCATGCATCCAAGCTTGCCAAATAGAGATAATTTTTTCTACATGTAATTTTTATAATGCAACTAATAACATGTAATTTTTACAAGCAAACTACAAGCAATGCCAGACCTTCGAATTGGGCAATGCACGCACCTGGATAGGGTGTTGTAGAGACACTTGCAATAGTTGTATCGATGTAGTCGATCAACGACAAAGGCATTGAAAAAGAACTAAAGTTGTTGCGAAAGCATTCAACAATGGGTGCAAGTGTGTAAAGGAATGATGGAAGGAAACATTGCAGGATTGTGCGATATAAAGTGCAAAACATGTGCAATTGATGAAAAACAACAGTGATGACCTAAAGTGAAAAGGTCCATCATCATGACGATAGGAGGACATGGTGGTATGGCATGCATGGCACAAGATTACCATGGGTATGGGGATGTCGATGGTTTGTTACACAAAATAGTGAGTGTAATTCATTTTGATGAACAAAAGGCTTATTATGCGGGGAGGAAATGGAGGGCTTGAAGGTTATGAAGACGAGGGGAAAGATGATGTAATGGTGACGTGGGGTAGTCCTTTTGTACCATTAGCATTCAAGACCTTTGGCATGTTTAACATTCACTACATTAGCCTAATGGAAAACCATTGACCCTCGTGTAACAAGTGCTTTTCATTTGATAGTTACAATGGGTTAAAAGTTTGTAACTCTTAAATGCTAATAGGTTGATAATGTAACTACTTTAAGCTATTTTTAGCCATCTTTTAATTATTAATAGGTTTTAATAAATAAAAATGTGACAAATGTCATCTAATGATGACTTAGAGGTTGATTCATAGCTTTTCAAATTATGGCCAAGGTGAACCAACACCCATGTTGGTACCTTTGCCTTTTTGAGTTAGGCTTTGTAATGAGCATAATAGGCCCAAAAAACGTGAAGATTTGAAGTACTCAAAAACCTTCATTTATATATTTTTAGCATGGGGTTTTTATAATTTTAAAAAAACTAACAATAGATTTTGGATTTTTACCATGGTACCAATTACCAACGTGGGTGTTAATTCACCCAAAGCTACTAGGTCCCACATTTGGTCAATCAATGCAAGACTTTTGAGGTGATTGTGTAATGGGAACCCATTTAAAGCATCTCATTGATTCCAAAAAATGCTTTGGATGACATTAATTGGATTAAATAAAATAGTGAGATTCAAAAAAATATTGGGAATATTTTGTTTCCTTAAACATAATCTCATTATTTTAAAACACCTTTAGGCATTAAAAGATAACATAAAACATGAAATCAATGTTTTTTACTATTTTCAATTGATCAACCATATTGATTGGCTTAGGTAGTGAGACTTAAAAAATATTCTCACTTAATATTGTACATTGTTAAAAGTTACGGGCAAAGATCTTAAATTTAGACAATCTTAAATTTTTAGAGGTCCTATTGGCAATTAATAAATTATTTAGGGTGGGATGATTTGATGATAGGACTTATGGGGGAGTTGAACCCCTATATGCTCATTGCATCACAAGCATGTTCCTACCCAATGCAAATACACACATATGACACATATTGCACAAAATAAGTAACAAAACACACTAACTATGGTTATTTGTTAAAAATTGATTTGTGGGATAATTGAACCTTTAAATTGCCCATTGTAACACAAGTCGCATGTAAAACAACACACAACATACATATTATACACAATAACAAAATAGAATTTCATACTAACTACCATCAATAAAAAAACAAATTCATGATGTGATAGTGAAATATCAACCTTGTTGAAATCATGGAAATCAAAGAGAAAAGGCAAAAGTTTAGACCTTAATTTACTAGAAAAAAATTATACATTAAAATAATATTGAGTTTGCATATCCTTCCAAGATACAACTACCTCTAGGTATGGAAAATTCTCCAGCATGTAGAATTGTTGAACAAACATTATAACAACAAGAGTTAGATGTGTTGCTAATTGGTTGTAAGATTTGGAGTTGATGAAATTCAAATTGATGAAACATCTTTCATGTTCAACATAACCACAACCCTTGTTAATTGGTTTAAATTTTTTGCCTAAATGTGTTGTCCATTGCAATTAATGGTTAAGTGTCCAATACACGTGTTCAAATTCAATATCCATTGCATGATGAAAAGGCCCTAGGAAGAATCCACTAAAAATTTGAAGGAATAAAACACATCAATTTTGAATGAAATGTTAGGGTTGATAGAATGTGAAAATAAATTTGCCTAACAAAGTTTGATTGCTGCCACATAATCAACAACAAAGACATTCTGAACTTGGGCCAACTTCATCAATTGTTCAATTCCTCCAACAATGGTAGCAAAATTTGTTAACCTATATAAGGTTTCAATATCACATAACAATTCAAAATTCACCTTGGTAAAATTGTTGCTAGAAAAATCTAGAGCCATTTCCACAACTAAAGTGTGATATTCATTCATCACTCACTTTGCAAGTTTTAGCATAAAAATCCATCAAAATTTAACACCCTGAGTTCCATGATTTTGGCAAGCTTGTTAAATTTCAATTAATGTTCTTAGGGCTTTTGCTAAAATAGGCATATGGGGTTTGGAACAAGTTCTCCAACCTACAAACCATGTTTAGCTTGGTTGTTAGTTTCAACAACATTGGTAGCAACATTGGCAATAACAATTTGCTAACCAAAACAACAATAAAAATTAAAGTTGTCAGGGGGTTTCAAAGGTTTCAAAGGAACCATGTTGTGAAATTTAAACTTTAGAATGAAAAATGAATGTCTACATAAAAATATTTACATGCGAAATTGCAAATAACAAAAATAGAATTTCTTAAAACTTGTTAAAACCTATCAAAATTTTGCATGATGTGAATATAGGTTTGAGGTGATAGTAAAAAACTTGCACAATTTGAATATGTGGTGGGTTTCAGGTGACAACTAGGCTAGGAACCTTATAACCCTAAACCTTGTAAGTTGATTTAAAATTTTAAATATGTGACAACTTTAGGGGCCATCTAGGTTAGGAATCCTACAACCCTAAACCTTGTAAGTTTAAAGGAACATAGAAAATAAAAACAAGTTGAAAAGACTTGAATGTTTTTCCAATGTTAAAGTTGTTCAACGTGATTTGAACACAACCATGAGTAAAAAGCCATATAATGCAAAACTATCATGTACGGTTTTATGAAAGGACACGATTCCTTACCCATCAAGGTAAAAGGCAAAACCAATATTCTTTTGGTAGCTTGAGTTTCACTCTATTCTTTAGTGATTAACATGTAATTGTATCTCCTATAAAATTTATTATGAAGGTGTGTTGTGGTCTAGAAGCCTCTATAAGCAAAAAAATAAGATTAAAAAGTAAATGCTAAGGAAAAAAAAAACAAAAAAAGTTTTATTCAATTATTTCTTGAATATAATTTTAGTTTGAATCCATTACACATAAACACTATACAATGTTCGATATAAAATTTACAACAAAACATGATATTAATGGATATGAGATTGAAGACTTTAATAATTTGTTTCCAACATGAGATGAAGAGAATGCCAGTCACCAAGCAAGCAAAGTCTATTTTGGGAATTGAAAATGTGCAAATGATTGGTGAACTAAAGATTCTTTTGCCAAAACCATTAAAGAGGAAATGTAAAACTAAACTATTTTGGATTGAACTAACCAAAATTTGACAAAATGACCATAATTTGGTCAAATGGCTAAAACTTACAGGGAACACATAAAGAAATTATTTTTGGAAAACTTTGATTGTTGATGAACCTTACATGTAAAGTGTAAAACTACTCTTCATTAAAGTTCAATGCAAAGGTCACTTGTGGATTGAAACAACTAACAAATTAGTTGACAAGTTCATAATTTTGCCCTAAATTAACAAGCTTCAAAATTGACAAGCTTAGAAATCATTGATCAACATTAAACCCTACATAAAACATATAAGACCAAAAAAAAACCTTGAAGTTCATAGTTGACAAGTGTTCAAAGAAATTAATCTCACACCTTAAACCTTACAAGGAACATAGAAGACAAAAACAAAATTGAAATTTGAAGATTTGAATGAAACTTAAACCGCAAATGTGCAAAACCACTAATTAACCTTGATGTTTTTAGTAGAGGGTGTTGATTTATCGCAATTCACAAATCACCTTGGTAATTAATCCTAAACCCCTAGAGCCCAATACCAACATGCACCTTTGCTTTCAAATTTGTCTGTTCCATGAAGGATCAAAATACATTGTGATTTTCCAAATTGGCCTCCTTTGCAGCTTTTTGGACTCTAAGATGAAAGTTTTTCAAACAACAATGATACATTTAATAATACATCAACAATAAAATTGCAATGTTTTTTTGTTGCTAACACTCAAGGCATGCCACACAACCGCATTGTGATTGTACAAGCACAACTTATAAGTTTGAAGTTACAACTCAAGTTACATGTTTAGTAAATTCATAAAATCCTTATGCAAAATTTAGAAAGGGAGCAAGTGATCAATGTTGAAAGGGGGCAATATGGTGTGGTGAGCTATGAATGTGAAGGAATGTGAGATGGTGAATATCATTTGACTTGTTGAACAGCTTGGTGACATGAATGAATGAGATGCATCCTATAGGCAATCCAATGACAATGAAAAGGTCCTTTTGCCATCACACACATCATCAAATAGAAGGCAAAAGGTGAAAGAAGAAAAATACAAGCCGATTATTTGGCATGTATGATAATGGCATGTAGGGTTTTTGAAAAATTTGTCAAAAATTTTAGGTTTTTTTCCTTTGTAAATGTGGCCAACACTTATACAACAAATTTTTTTGGCAGTAATTTGTCAAAAATCAAAATTTGACCTAAAAGTAGTTTGAACTTTGGTCCTATAAATAACCTTTGAATGTTTTTGAGGACTCCTGGTTTTGCAAATTGCATTCCTCCTCCTATATGATAACATGGGTACTAATGAAATATATTCTCCTTGGTTCAATTCAAAGTTCCTACTTTCTTGTGGTAGTGTTATTTTGTACTAAAGTTTGGTAGGTTTACATAAGCTCTTTCTAAAAGATTGGGTTGATGTGCTTGTGTTTTATTGTTATAGTGAATTCTCTTGCAATGAAGTTTTGTAGGTTTTCATCAATTCTTTCTAAAATGAGTTAATTACCTACACATCAATTTGAGAGCTATTGACAAGTTTTCTCAAATTTCAAAGCCTTGGAATGAAAAAGTTGAGTGTAGTAGTGAAGTATATGACTCAAAAATTGTTGGTTATCTTTAGTCTCCCCAAACCGATTGGCTTCTAAGTTCTCTCTCCTTAGCCATGATTGATTCTACACACCACCCCCAAGTGACCATTATCCTTCTAGATCTTCAACCCACACCAACAATGTTGCAATTTATTGAAAATATTTTTTTCATTTCTAGTTTAGGCATGGTTGACATGAAAAGGAAAAATTGGGGGCAATTTAGAAGCTTCATGATAAACTCTCATGTGTTACAATGCAAGATATTATTTTCTTTTTTCAAGCACACACTCACCTGTTACCATCTCTCTTTGTGTGTGTGTGTAGAACATATCTCATGCTTGAAACTTGAAGAAGCCCTAGATGATATGTTACATGCGACTAACAATTCATAGATTTTGACAGAATATTTATTTATTTTAAAAAAAAAGGTCAAGAATATTTCAAAAATTTGACATTCAACAATAAGTTGATAATTATTCGAATGCACATGATCATAATATCTTTATTGTTTTGACATCTTCTTGATGAATATTTAGGTAGTTTTTAGAGGCTAAAGTGAACTAGCACCCACTAGTGCACACCATCCACTAGATGCTTGTTATATATGTTTATCCTCATTTGAGTTAATAGCTGGTTTCACCTTGGTAACCCATTTTGTAAGAAGTAGGTTTATACATAGGTAGGAAAAATAGGCAATTACTTGGTAACTATCATAATACTTGGGCGGCTTTAGCATAAATTAAATTAATTTTAACTTTGCAAAAATTTTCAAAAAAAAATAAATCAACCTTTCTTGCTAAAATTTTCAAAAACACATTCAAGCTGCTAGCTGGTTTTTAATTAGGGACTTGCTTGACCAAATCAATTACTTTACATACATTTGATCACTAACACAGTGAAATATCTTAAGAAGACTAACGAATTTTATTAAATATATTACATATATGTCGAAATTTTCAGCGTTAAAAAGGTAGTTGCTGAATCATAAATTCTGAATTAAATTAATTATTTGGCAAAGAAGTGCTGAAGCCACTTAGATACTACAGTATATGAGAGAACAAAGCTCATTAGGAGATATTTAGCATCTTGCATAAAACACTAGATTTGAGGAATCTAAAACTTTTATGGATCTTCAACCTAGATCCTAATAGGTTTTGTTTACTTTCAGAATAATGAATGAACTTGCAATAATAAGAAAATTAAATAAATGAAAGATGGATCTGTCAAGTGAAAATTTGGCTACACCTTTTGCCAAAATATAGGTGTTAATCCCTAGTCACTTTCTTTTTCCAAAAAAAATTGGTTCCTGTTTCACACCTAAATGAAACCAGTTCTTTCTCCACTCTTTTAAAATAAAATAAAATCAGGTTCCAGTTCCCAAAATCAGTCAGACCCAGTTCCAGTTTGGTTCTTACTAACCAGAACTGGAAACCAACAGTTCCTACCCACCAATGCAGGTATCCACCCAACATTACCTTGGCAGGTTGGACACTTGATTGAGTTATTTGTAAAAATGTAAAGTTTCAAAATATTTTTAAATTTTTTTTTGGGAGAGAACAGAATTTTGTGAAGCCAAATATTAAATCTTTTCAAATATTCATTCAGATCTTAGTTTTTTGACATGGAAGCTTCAAAATAAATAAATAAATAATGCCACAGACATGTGTTGAAGCTGCCCCTGTACCCATGGATTGAAAACACTAATCATCCTTTCGTCATCCAATTCGATTATATTTTAAATTGAAAAGTTGCAGCTGGGTGATCAATGTTGCTTGTGAGTTGGCTGTGAATTTAAATAAAAAAAAAGTCCTTTTTTTGGTTAAGAAATGTGTCAATTTATGATTATTTTTTGTTCACCAGTCAATTTCTTCTTTTTTACTCCCAAAAAAAGAGAGAAAAAATCTGAAAAACTGCAGCTGCGTTTTTATTTTTTTTGTGGAAAAATTTCACCACTTGGCAATGAAAGAAGGGGTCTCCAAAGAAGGCCTGTTAAGGACTTTTTTTGGAAATTTTTGACCAAAGTCGCCATATTTCAAGATAGAGAGTTCTCAATTGCCATATTTAGTCATTGGCTTCTGGCTTGTTTGCTAGAACACAGTGAGATTCCTAAAAAAAAACTTTATACTTAGGGCTCTGACCTGTAGCCAAATTTGGCTAGGCTTTCTTGTAAATGAAGGCCAGCCCACCGACCTCAAAATTAAATTTATAAAAAAATAATAATTTAAAAAAAAAAAAAAAAAAAAAACCCCTCAGCTGCACTGGATTTGGCTTAAATTGAGTTGGGTAGGGCTTTATTAATGTTGTAGAGATTTACTGACTTTAATAAAGGGGCAGAAACTGGAAACATGTTAATAGGATGAACAATGTTTGGTGTTTAGGCCTTCTTGACTTACACACAATTCCATAACAAATCAAACACTACTAATATATCATCCACAAATGGATGTTCATCCAACATAATGTATTATTAAGTTACAAAGCTTCAAGAAAGCATTATGCTAAACCTACATGGATGATGAAAACTCGCAAGTCTTTAATTTGGATGGCACATTACACCTCCTTTTCCAAATCGGTCGGTTGGTTTAAGGAAAAAAAAGACAATAGAAAAGTAAGGTATGGAAAAAACCTTGGTTAAAAACCTGGTTCCGGTTCCAGTTCCAAATTCAGACCCAGTTCTAGTTTAGTTTTTACTAACTCGAACTGGCGGTTCTAACCCGAACTGGCGGTTCTAACCAACCAAACTGGGTGATTGCCCAACACTGGTATTAGAGTTCCTTTATGGAAGGCACAAACAAATGGGCAGGCAAATGGGAAACTGTCAAAAGATCAATTGTCAAAGTACACACTGGATCTCCACAATCTTCTCTCTCCAACAACAACCAGCTACTTACATGAAGAAAAGGCTTATTTCTCTGTGTATGGAAAGCAAAGAGGATTTTTTTCTGGCAAAATCTGTGTGATTCTCTTACCTCAAGCATGTGTGTGCGTGCGTGTGCACATGTGTGTGTCTGTCTGGCGCATGGTTATGTTCAAGCTGTTAGAATCCCACAGCAACAATCTCTCACCCATAAGCTCCAAAAAACATTTTAGGAATGCTTGTTATCGATTTCAAGAGCCCCAAGTTCAAGTGGTGCAAACCATGGTAGTAAACCAACTTTGCTTATCGAATCCTCTGACATCATCTGAAACATATGACATTGGTGCAGTCAGTTGAAGATTCTGTGCCAGAAACCGACTGATTGGATTTTAAAAACATGAAGAAACACAAGAGAATTGAAAGAATTGCATGCATTTTCAGCAGAGAAAGAAACAGAGATGTTACCCATGACGATCAAACAGTTGATCATCATGTGAATTATATACAGTGATGATCCCAACAATGATCAGATTCAAAATGGTCCATATGTACAAAATCTTATTACAAATTGTGACCATAAAGTTCGGCCAAAGTCTGCAAAACTCAGAGGACAATGTAATGGTGCGCTGCCAACAGTGTGGAAGCAAGAAGCTAGCAATGCTACAAGACTCAACTTGACAAACTTGACAAAGAAAAAATCTTCTTGTTGTTGAAAACTCTCCTTTTATTCACGAGATTCTCTTGAAATAAGATTCTATATCCTTGCAGTGGGTTGGAAAACTAAACACTTTTTACTGAAGAAATGATTTTCTGTAATAACTGCACTGGGAAACTCTACATCCTATTGTCTCTCAGCTTGACAAAGTCCTAAAGGTGTTCAATTCTTCTGATAAAATGTTGCTTGCAGTCTTTTCTGGAATTTGAGGTAAAATAAGTTCCAATCTTAGGTGCTCTGATTCAAAGTTATGTGCAGCATGACTCTCATTTATATGTCACAATAGATATGGCTGCTACTCTAGGCACTATATAGGAGCTTTTGCACTTCCGCTCCTGACTATGGACTGCAACCTATGTCAACCAAATTCCCGTATAGGAGAGCCTTCACACTTTCTATCCTGACAATGGGCTATGTTGATTTTGCAAAAACCTACATTGACCAAATTCCCATATAGGAGCTTTTGCACTTTCTATCCTGACTATGGGTTATGTTGATTTTGCAAAAGCTTATGTTCACCAAATTCCTGTATAGGAACTTTTGCACTTTCTATCCTCACCATGGGCTACATCAATTTTGCAAAAACCTACTTCAACCAAATTCCCATTTGCCAGACAGATTTGAAGAATACATTCATATGATTGAAATAAGGAGCACAAGAAGTATAATATCCATTACCTCTACTGGTCTTTTTCCTCAGCAGGTCATCTTCTCCAGCTTCTTCTGGGCATCAATCATTCTCCTTTCAACCTCCCTTGAGTAGTCATGTGCACTGAATGCATACTGCTGCAGGACAGCAAACATGACCATCTCCACCAGACATAGAGAAAAAGGGTTTTGGTAATGCTTCTTCAATTGGATTGATTTCAAGCCACAATATATGACATCTGTAGTGATCACACCTATATATGTTGATGCCAGCATTTGCAGGACCCACTCCCTGGAAAGGAAGCATGTGAAGCATGTTTCTCAGACCAAGAATTGTCGGTGAATCACAAAAGAATCTTCTATAAGGAAACATCTAAAAGTCGCCAGGAAAATGGCAGGGCAACTGCACCATATCCTAGAGCAGAACGAGAATCGAAGGAGGATATCAAAGGAATGAAAGGAATGAAAAAAGGATAACTAGAGCTGAAAACAGAGAAAACCTCAGAAAACCTCAGGAAAAAAACCTCAGATGATCACTGGGACAAAGACAGAGACAGGTTCTCAGCTGAAGGTCAAAACAGAACATGTTTTCATTGCAATATTATAGTAGGTCACACATACAGCACATTGAAAGGAAGCTTTTAGCAAACTGTCCCAAGGTAAAGACCAAATAAAAACACAAGCACGTTCAAAACCCTACTCATGACTTGTGGAATGAAGCAGAGACTACACAGACAGAAGATACATGGCTTATCGTTTGGCTTTCTCATTAGCAGTTTCCTCCTTACATTCCTTGTTCTTAGGGTTTTGCAAAGCAGACCACACTGATGAGCTGAAGTCTCTGAACCATTTGGCTGTCATATTATTATGCCCAACAAAACCAAAAAACACACACACACAAACAAATCATCAACAACACTATTAAAGCGAAACCAAAAAAATGGAATTCTATCTGCCAGGTTGATCGAAAGTCCAAAAACACATGCAAAAGCCTCAAACCCTAATCCAGTTCTTCAGTCTTCTTCTTCTTCTTCTTCTTTCTTCACAGGATCGTCTGGTGCGGGACGAAGAAGCTCCCTCACTACTTGACTTGTCTTCTTCCGCTTCTGGTGTCCATTTCAGGCATTTGCTTCATTTCAGCGGCAAGCAGGAGGAGGAGGAGGAGAAGGAGGAGGAGACAGGGACAAAAGACAGAAGAGAGCGAGAGACAGGGGCAGGCGGGGGAATAGTCTGATCGAGGGTAAGCAGCAGAAGAGAGACAAGACTCAGTTCCACAGAGATTTGGAGAATGTGGTGAGAGCTATAACCGAAGAAGAACAAGAAGAAGATGCCGAAGCGCACCACGCATACTTACTCTAGCGAGGATGCGGCGCCGGATGGCCCCGAATCAGAACTGTTTGTCTATTACTGCAAACACTGTGGCGCTCATGTTCTCATCACAGGTACAATCCCCATTCTCTTCTCTTCTCTTCTCATCTCCTCTGAACCCCTGCCTCCCTTACTCCCTCACCATCCCTTCTCTTCTCTCTCTCTCTCATGTCCCGCAACAAATAGGCTCCTCCTCTGTGGTATCATCATGCGTGCACCATCTTCTTTCATCATCATCTTCCATGCTCCTCCATCTCTCTCTCTCGAGCATTCTTGTTATCACACTGCAGCATGCATGCCCTGGAGTTTTCGACTGAAATCTTTACTAAACAGGAAGGAGGGATATGCCAACCAGGGATGGGTGCAGTGTGATTGCATATTTGTTGAGAACAAGCCTTCAGTATTCTTCACCTGCTTTTTCTGTTTTCTGGTCTTGAGAGCTATTTCTAGCTGAATGTTTTCCATTCTGTATGTGATGAAGAATGAATTTCTGGCTGAATTGCTGGCTGAATTGCCGCTTCATCAGGCAGCAGTTTGACTATAGGTTGTAGGGTTTGTTGCAAGGGTGCTGTTCTACCTCTCTAGACAGTGGTGATCTAGAAACTGAAACCTAACAGTAACTCCAGAGTTTTGATGGAAATAATGCTTTGCAGTATGAATCAATAGATGTAGCATACTGCAAGCAAGCACCATCTTGTGTTTTAGGGTTTTGTGGATGTGGCACATGTGTGACATTGAGATTTATGATGGGTAGTTCTGGGACTCCTTCTCCATGGTGTTTTGTGGTTGAGGGTTCAACAAGCACGCCCCTTGGTAGTAGTGTACTGCTGCAATGCTGATGGATCTGAATTTCTTGCGACACTGCCGGTGGTGGAAATTGTTGTAGATACTCAGCTGCAGAAAATGCCAAAGAGGAAGACAGACAGAGCTTATGTGCTTGATCGGAAGAAGTATCTCACTCGCCTCAATGTTACTGATGCTGGCAAACAACTCTTGAAGAGGTCAGAAGATGGTGTCTCTGTTTGTCTCTTCCTCTTGGTTGTGGTGTCTCTGTTGTTTATGGAGATTTCTCTGCAATCTCATAGATATATCTCTGTTGTTCATCATGTTTAGAGTTGCAAGACTTTGTGAGTGGAGAATTCTTCTATGGGTACCGGGACATTTTTGTTCAAGGCTGGCTGCTGTAAAGGGAAATAATCATGTTAACAAAAGTTTCAGCCTCAGAGAAGCCTGCGACAGTGACCTCTCTGAAATAACATTCCTGGCGATTTCATTCATGGTGTATACAATCTAGAACCAGAGTGAGCAGGCTATTTTTCCCTTACTAGAAAAAGAATGGGGGTGCAGAGCTGAGGGCAAGGTGGAGAAACAGTACCGCATGAAGTGTGCAGGTTGTGGCCTTTTTGTTTGCTATCGCAGTGAGGAAGACTTGGAAGTTGCCCCCTACCTTTATGTGACAGATGGTGCCCTAAGCTCTGTTGCAGCAGAGACAAATCCTCAGGTGTTTAACACATTCCTTGCTGTTTCTGATAGCTGTTTTTCATCTGTAAGTGCACGAGCAAGACATCACCCATGAAGAGATAAAAAAAGAAGATTTTGGCACTGAAGTTTTACTTTAGGAAATCAGGTGGATGAAGTAGTGAGGGTCCTCAGAAGAAGACTTGTGTACTCTTGTTTCCACAAAGTAGTCAAGGCTATGTCACTTGCAAATTCAGTTGGGATATCTTCACTGTTGTGCTTTGGGTCAGCATGTCATGCCCACAGATCCCTTGTTGAGGTCATCCATCAGGTGTGCTCTAGGGTTTGTCAAGAGCCATTCAATCCTCTAGTCTGTCTAAGATTTGTCATCTTGCCAGAGTACACACTGTCAAGTAGTTATTTACCTTTTGTGATGAGATGAATTTTTCCTGTTGTTGTTGAGAATTTCTGGTATATTGTAGACTTGTTGAGCATCTGTCTGTTTGATTGATGCATGTTGAAATGCCTGCCAACTGAGGGATGTCTGGGGTAACTGACTGGCAGGATGCACCAGTGCCACCATGCATATCACAGATGGAGGGAGGTCTGGTACAGGTGGCAATTGAAGTTGAAGATCGTGCTCAGCGCTCTGCCATCACTCGTCCGTTCCTTACTGTTCATGCTGCTTACTTGACGATCTGAATAGCAGTTTTCACATTCTTTAGGGTTCCCTTCTTGACTGTAGAGCAATATATTCTGCATGAATATTTTGGGAGCTGAACAAGAGGAGAGATTGCTTCTGGGTTATTCAGCTGCTCAATGTTGTTTGGAATGGTGACTATTTTTTTGCCTCATATGTTTTTTTGAAGTCTCATTGAGGAAAATGGCAAATGGCAGGTGTAAATGCAGATGATGTTCGTGTAACAGTAGCAGCACCAGCTGCACGGGGGGAAGCTAACAATGAACTCCTTGAGTTCATGGGCAAGGTGTGTGTTGTTGGGTTCTCACCTTTCTACTAGGTGAGATGTATCCTTGTTCTACAAGACTTACTGCATTTTCCAAAGCATTATCCACCACGATCACACAACTTTCAGCAAGTGAGAGCATTCAAATAGAGTCAGTCCCATTAGCTATGCTTCTGGTGCTGCAGCAGTTTTTTTTTCCTGCAATTGATTGACCCCCTTTTTTGTCGGTTCTTTTGACAGGTGTTGGGATTAAGATTGACACAAATGACTCTACAACGTGGCTGGAACAACAAATCGAAGCTTCTTGTGGTGAGAACTTTGTCTCCAACCTATTCCACTTCTGTTGCAGTTTTTGTGGCACTGGCTCTTCTTTTCATCAAAAGAAGCTATGGAGATCCCTGTTAGATGTTGTCAGGAAATTGAGAGATCTAATGGCAAAGAAGGTATATGGATTGATGAATTGCAGATTGTGGATGGACTTTGTTGGTTGTGGGTTTTATGTTGGACTCAGGTTGAAGATCTAAGTGTCCGAGAAGTCTATGAAAAGCTTCTCACTGCAGTACAGCCATGACTTCCTAGACTCAAAAGCTTGAAGATCCAAGTATCCAGAAGTTGTGAGGTGAAGCTATGGCATTATTTAGCTTACAGGTTTTACTTCATTTACTAGAGTTGTTAGATTAAAGTGTTCCAGAGTAGGCACATGCAACAAAGCCTCCATTGGAGGGAGTAGTGAGCATTTTATGCAGCAAAACATTTTCTTTTTTCTGGTTGTGACCATGCCTTGTATCTGGAGATAGAGGAGCTGAATGTCAACAGATCCCTTCTGCTTTCCCTGGAAATTAGGTGGGTTTAGGGAAGATTATTGTTGTTGTGTTGGGAAGAAACTTGACCCACTGGCAGAGACGTCAGTTTGTCAAGAACTGAATATACTGCATATGAAAGTTCCAATGGGTTTCTGCACGAAAGATTTAGGCAGGATGGTTACCATGGTTATTGTATGTAGGAATTGTGCATGAATTGCTGCTAGGAATCCAAGACATTCATGCTTGAAAATCAAGGCATTCACACCAAAGATCTGGTGAGTTTGTTGTTGTAGTTGTCATGAGAAATGAGGACACACAGATTCGCAGCAACACTTGCACAACAGTGAAGCACATCTACTTATACCTGCAAGCATGTGTCTGCATGCTTGGGGATGAGTCTAGATGTCTGCAGGAGCTGAATGGGTCATGATCAAGAAGACAAGAAGTGCAATAAAACCCTGACAATAGTGCCTTCCTGTTCTCTGTTTGTAGATGACCTTATTGCTTGCTACAGCTGCAAGAAACACAGACAGATGATACAAAATGACAACATCAGTTGTGGAAAGGAAGAACATGATGTCATGGACTTGATATGAGCTTTCCACTTACCTCTGAACACCATCTTTGTCATCCTCATCTTTGTCACAGCTCTTACCAATGCAGGATTGTGGATTAAGATTGCGGATTTTCCATTTGCATTTGCTTCCGGCATTTCTTTGTTCAGAAAAAAGGAAAGAAAGGAGAAGGAGGAGGAAAGTCATCTGTAACCAAACTACACTTGTTCAGAAAAAAAGAAAGAGAGGACGAGGAGGAGGAGGAGGAGAATCATCTGTAACCAAACTACAGGAGACATGCTGATGATACAAGACAATCTGCATGCAAAAGAAATATGCTGAGAATAATCTTCACTTGAGTTTCCATAAGCAGTAGAGAAGAATAGACAATTGAGGAGAGAAGAGAAGAGCAGACAGAGAGAAAGACACAAGAGACGCAGATTGTGAAGAGAGAGAGAGAGACAGACAGAGAGAGGTAGAGAGGCTATGGCTGCTGCAGAGGAGAGCTTTGTTGAGCGAGGTTTGTTCGGTGGAGCTATCACTTGTTGCATCCCTGCAAACTTCTACGTAAGCTTTCCATCTCTCTCTCTTCCTCCATCGCTTTTATTCCTTGTTGTTCCGAGTCTTCTTGTTCGCTGTGATGCCCGGCACTTGTTCTTCTGCCTTTCATGCGCGCCACTAAAAGGAACGAGACGAGGCTGGGCTCTGTGAAGCAAAGCTCATTCAAGACCTTACTTGGCTTGGTATGCAATGAAGACAGGAAGAAAGAAAGAAAGAAAGAAAGAAAGAGAAAATTCTGAGAGTTGAAAGTGCTTGTGTTGTGCAGGATGTGAGCAACATCAGAGAAGTTCCAAACAATCAGGTGTGTGGGAATATCATTTGTGTGTCCTGAAGCAATTTCTTCTTCTTCTTGGATCATGATGATGATGCATCCTCTCTCTCTCTCTCTGTAGAAGAAAGACCTTGAAAACCTTGATGATTCTCTGTAGAAGAAAAGCCTTGAAAAACTTGATGATTCTATGTAGAAGGAAAACTTTGAAAGCCTTGATGATTCTCTGTTGAAGAAAGACCTTGAAAACCAAGACCTTGGAAACCTTGATGATTCTCTGTAGAAGAAAGACCTTGAAAACCTTGGTGATGATTCTCTGTAGGAGAAAGACCTTGAAAAGCTTGGAAATCAACCAACCTTGAGGTGCAGCAAAACACACCTACCTTGCTTGGTTCCCTTTCATGCAATGTGCAGGAAGCATTTGTAGATCCAAATCGTGATGAGAGCATCATCATGGAGCTTCTGGAATTCAAGACTGATGTTGTAGATGAAAGAAGCTCACTCTGGTTCTTGCAAGACCTTGCCATTGAGCAGGGATCAGAGCAAACCCTGGTATGTCAATAGTTTCTTCAATCCACAATTTCTCTCTCTCTCTCTCTCTCTCTCTCTCTCTCTCACACACACACACACACACACACACAGAAGCACGCACGCACGCATGCACACACACACACTTCACAAATAAGTCTTGGGACATACTCTCTGGCCATCTGTGGTGGTGGTGGTGGTTCAATACAGTATGAGAGGTTTTCTCAAAAACTTATGAGATTCAATACAGCAGGTTGTGGAACCGGAGAATGGCATAACCACCGCTAATGTCCCAAACTTGGAAGCTTCTATACCTGTCAACGTCACAGTTGGTACTCTTGTAAGTGCTTCCCATTCACAGCTATTTGCACACTCTTCTCCAAATATTCTGTTTCCTCGGTAGAGTATTTGCCTGTCTCTATGGAACAATGTGACCCTGGTAACTGTAGCAGCATTTGTTTGTGTGTGTGTATCTTTGTCTGTGCATTTTAGGCTGACGAGGAAGAGAATTACCATTCAATGCAGTGATGCTTAGGGGGTGATTCCTTCTCTGAGGAGGATTATTGCTTTAGATGCATTCGAATCAGTAGAACACCAGAAATCAGTTTTGTCTCAGCATCAGCATTGAAGGCAAGATGGAAGGCTAATTGTTGTTGCACTGGGGATGATGATCCTTAGGCAGTTGCAAAGGCACGGCAGGGTGATGATGCTCGCAACCTTGTGCGGGTATGATGTATTCCACTCAAATATCATGTGCTTTTGTTAGCTCTTGGTTCTGCTTGAGGAAAACTTATTGTGCTTTGCTGAGCCCTGTACATTTGTTTCCTTTTCAACAGTTGACTACAGGATGATGCCATTGGCTTTAGACAAGCCCTTGTTAAACTTGTCAGTGGAGTCCTTTTTCTTTTGTTTAAACTGGTGAAGCATGTTGTCCTCCTAGTGCCAAGAGCTAATGTTGTTATCTTCACTAACTTCAGGTTCATTTGGCAAATATTCGGTTACGAGGTGTAGAAACAGATGTTCTCATCACAGTCTATGAACCTTTGATCATCAAGTGAGTCCAACTCTCCTTTTGGGTCATTTGGAAACTATCCCTGTTTCTAGCTGCCAAACAAATCTGAATTTTTTTGTGCCTGTGCAAGCAGAATCTTGCCTGCCAACTATTTGATTTTGGTAAATGTTTAAAAAGTTTTTACCGAAGTGGAAATAAATCAAACTTTCCTTTGTCAGATTTCTTACTCAGAAAAAGATGTTGGTAGTGGCGTTCCTAATGAGAAGTATCAGTCATGTGCAAATGAATAAAGATTTGAAAAAGCAATGGGATAAGCTGTAGAGATTCGGCAACACGAGCCTACCTAGTAGTTTTTGAAAGGTGTAGTGAGTGAACTGCTATGCTATGTTTCACAGATGGGTGGTATTGTAGTCTCTTAGTTTTCCCAGTAGTGCCTGTAACACATGGAGAAATCAGTTGAATTGATTGTTTAGTGCTCCAAAGATTTGGGATTAACAAAATCAAACAAGGGATTTTGCAGTGATGAAGTAATATCAATGGTCAAGCTGATTGCATGGTTCATGGGGTGGGACCAGTGAACGGAGTCAAAGTGCTGCAGTAGTGGGGGCTGGAACAACAGTGCCTGCAGCCTTGGCAGGCTGCATGGCTGCACCTGATGTCCTCAAACTCGTTCTCTCCACATTCAGGATATGTGACTGGAGCCTTTTTGGGTATGCTGACAAATGATCAGCACTACTTCTTGTCCCTTGATGCACACCTGTGAACATACAGTTAGCAGATCATGCATTGTGCATCACACTAGCATATCATTATAAAATGTGTGTTGTTGCATATGCCTTTTGATTGTTTTGGTAGTAACACCTATTATTGCCTGTCTTCTTTGGAGTACTTTTTTGCCAGATAGTTGTGATATGCAACCCCTGTGAACTTGAAATCCAGTCAATTCTATGCCTAGGTATTTTCGTTGAGTTTGTCAAATGTTACAGCAGTCAACTGTTAATTTTGTGATTGAACCCCAGAGCACATGGCTGTCCAAACAACACCCATTGGCTACAACCTCAGATATGTGGAGGGGAAGCAACTGATGATGCAAGGGGCTTTATCAGCTTTGAGCTTCTGCCATAAGGGCAGTAGCCTGAGCAGAAAATTATTAAAAGTTTGTGCATGGGTTTCGAACCATGTAAAGCACTTTCTGAGAGAAAGTCTGTCCAAGTAAAGCTGCATATGGGGACCATGTGTGTTACTCTCATGTGGGAGTTTCTTACCCAGTGTAAAGCACTTGCAAAAGAAAGGGGTTTCTTATGCTGTGCAGAAAGTGTTCATCCCCACCAACCTGTTAGGGGAGTTTCACAAAATAGAACCAGTTTTCCAGTCTATTCCTTTTTGTGTTTTTTCCCAGGTAAGTGGGTGGTGATGTGACCTGCTTGTGGTTCTACTGTAATTTCTTCAGCAAATTAGATTACTGTGAATCACACGTAATACATATTGTGAATAAGCGACTGAAATACCATGTATGCTCTGGAACAGGCCTCCTGGAGCAGAGTGAACCAACAGCGAGCAGTGCACCAATGAGGGATGGATGGTGGGTGGACAGGAAACACTTTTCCATTGGGTTCCAGTTCCCTAGCTAACCACAATGGTTAGCTCAGGTTCTGTTTTCACTACCTACCTGCCAAGGACCTATTAATCCTTGTTTGTATATGTACTGACCATCTACTTCCCTAGTAACCACCTATCATCCGACCTACCTACCTACCTACCTACCTACCTACCTACAGGGCCTGTTCTGGAAAGGATGAATTACCAAGTTGAAACCTGACATCAACTTGGTTGGGGTTCATCCACAACTGAGTCATAACAGGCTTCCAATGGATGGTGCACGGGTGGTGGTTGGTTCACTCTGGTCACTCTGGTAGACCATTTCATCACTTCACAGAATCTGGCTTGTCCTAAACGGGCTTGTCTTAACAAGCTTGTCATGTTCCTAAGTGGAACTGGTCCTCCTATAGTACATACAGGCTGAACCAGTACCTTCACTGGTACCTTCACCTACTTGTGTAAGGCCACCTGGGATATGCAAGATTTGAGCTCAGAGACCCTGATCAACACGGCAGTTTTTATTTGTGTTGTGTGCTTTATGTTCACCTCAGATTTCTAATTGTTACGTTACATCAGTTTTTTGTATTGTGTGCTTTATGTTTACCTCAGATTCCTACTAGTTTTTGCCGGTTCTTCCTTTTAAAGAGAACCTCTAGTCTTGGTTTTGACTTTGTTTTTTTGGTTTAGGTTCTATGGGTGTGGGCTTGAGCTGGGCTCTTAAAGTTTCTGAACCCTATAGTTTCAAAATTGAAGCTCCCTTACTGCCTGCCAAAATTGAACTTGTGATCAAGAGTTTTTCTTTTAATCATGGTTCCAATTTTGGTTTTTTTCCAAAGTTTGTTCGATGATTTGATTCTTGTGTTGGTTCCACCGAAATGGTGGCACTTCAAGTCCAAGTCACAAGAATTTGAACTTGAAACCTTGGAACCTATCAACACTGGTAACTTACCTATCATTTATGTCTAGTGTTAAATAAATCCCGAAACTGTGGGTTATGAAATGTTGAAAATCTTGACCTTATAGTGGTAAGGTGAAATAATTACTTGCCTATTGTTAGGTTATGAACATAAGTCTCAAGCTTATCAACATAATCATGATTTCTTGTACATTTATTCATGCCCTCTAACAAATTTGAGGAAAAAATGATCCCATGCTCCAAACCCCAACACCTTGTATTGATATATTTATGCCCTAAAAAGAATCATCTTAACAATGCACTAGGGGCCCATTCATAATCATGCGTATTTTGTACAAGTTTCATGTCCTCAAACTTGAAGAATAGGGTGCAATCTCACAAGATTTCTTCTTCCACTCTTTGGGATATTCAATGAAGACGCTTCTACTTGTGGTGTGACAATAATGTGTTTCTTAGGTTATTATATGCATTTGGTTTGGTTTTTTGCAATAGGGTGATGTGTTTATGTTTGAATCTATCAAACAAATATTTACCAAAAAAATATTTAAATTTGTTTTAAATTTAAAATGGTTTTTGAAAAGTTGAAAATCTTTTGCATTATATTACTTGTGAGATGGTGAGTTGGTGTGGTGTTGTCAAAACATGTGCAAATATAAACATCAATGTGTTTATCTTTCTGAATGTTAAGTCTGCATTTGCATGTGTACACATGGTGTTGGCATTTTCACAAGTAGTGTTTGTTTTCTCCTTTTGACTTATTGATTCGAATGTGGAGATGGATGCCTTTTGATGAAGGTGTCAACAATGAGTGTGTTTGGGGAGTGTAACTTTTTGCTTGGATATATAGATAATGCATCATTGTTTTGCAAATGGTCAAATAATTGTTTTGTTTATTCAAATGTTAATTCTAACCACATGGAAATGGTATGCTAACCTCGATAAGGAAAACACCACAACTAGTATGGTGTTGAGCTCTTAGGCATACCTTTTAGATCATGCCAATTGTCACATACATAGTTCATCTTTATTTTTTTCTGTATGGGATGTCGAGGATGTTCATTATTAATTTTACATGCCATGTAGCAATGCAAATTGAAAGAAAATCAAATCCTATGTGAAAATATAATTGAATGAATTAATTTGAAAGGGAAAGGGGAGATTGATACCATGGGTTGACATTTGGTCACACTTTTAAAAACAATTTGTTTTCTTCACAAAATAAATGTTAATGAATGAGTTTGTTTCCATCAATGAAATAAAGGATGGGGTTGATTGTGTCCATTGTAGTCACAAACATTAAAAATGAAAAAGTTAAATGTTGGTCGGGTAACACACACACACACACACACACACACACATAGTTTTTGTCCATTATTGGCTAAGTGGAGTTAATGAGGTCTTGTTTCAATTTTTGACACAAGATTACATACTTAATAATCTTGAAATGGGTCAATGTTGAATGTGTATAAAATGAATCAAACTGTGTCATGTCATTTCACAATAGTAATGAAAATATTCAATGCTTATGATTGGAATTGAACAACTATTAATCTTATACACAAAGTATGGAATTTGGATAGTCCTTGATTTTAATGTTAGTGATGGCCCTTCATGGTCAGTTAATAGAAATATAATAGTTAATACAATATAATACAATTTTTTCAACAAAAGCTTTTACTTTTGACTAGTGTGAATATGGTGCATAATGCACCCATCGAGCTTCCCCCCGCCCGGTCCTTCCTCGCCCGTGCTGGCCCCCCCCGTCAGTTGGGTAATAACTGTCACAGAAAACAAAACCCATCAAAAAAAAAAAAACAAAGGTCCGGGCACCAAGTGTGACACCGCAGTGGTGTCTGTTTGTCTGTTTGTCTAGGCAGTGCTTGGAAACTGCCCGGACAGACTGACTGACTGACACCACTGTAGCTTTAATATATAAGATGGCAAAGATGGGTCTTTTATAACATAAAAAACCTTGTTAATTCAAAAGCTTAGACAATATAACTAACGTAATTGACATTGAACGATGAAACCATTCATATGCTAATCTTTTGTTGGCATTGACTAACATTTAACATTAGTAGGTAAACAAAATTGAAAAAAAACTAAGGTAAATACTAGAAAGGATTTTTTTTTTGAAATTGATCACATTGGTATACCTCGTGATATGATGAACTATTGTGAAAAAAATTATATTATGAAAAATGCTAGGGTATTAAGAATAATGGATTGAACTTATCACATGTAATATAAGTATCAATTCATTAAAATTTTAAAAAAACCAAATATTTCAAAAATTAATGTTCATCTCAAATGTGAATGTCACACATTGTAATAAACAATAATCTTTTCCCAATTGCCAATTACCCAAACTTTTTGCACACCATCTCCATGTTCATTATCAAAGTTCATAGACTAACACACCACCCATCCAAAACAAGCAATGTGTTTCAAAAACAAAAAGAAATCAACTTAATGTTACCATAATATTATTAAGTCAATTTATATATACTAAAAGGAGGAAAACTTACTTTGATAAACATTTCTACTACCTCATAAAAAGGGCATCTTCTACATTTTGCAAATCAAAAAGTTGACAAATATACATTCTATTAAATTTCAACAAGTGTGCAATTCAAATTACATGTCTATAATGCAAAACATATAACTATGCAACAAATATAAAACATTTGGGTTTATGATGTGAGTGGAATTCAATCAAGGTTTTTGTGTTTGCCCTAATTTTTCTTAAAGAAAAAAGAAAAAGCCATGGAACTTTACTTGAAATGGAAGTGATTGTTTATGATTGATTGTGATGGAATGTTTTTTTTATGAGTATATCACAATGATAGTTTTGAGCATTGGTGTTTATTTGTTTTGAAATGGAAGTGATTGTTTATGATTGATTGTCATGGACTGTTTTTCAATCAATATGTCTTGATGATAGTTTTGCACATTGATGTTTATTTGTTTTGTAGGTTAGAGTAGAAGGACAAATTTGTTATGAGACATGCCATGGATCAAAATTACTAAGTTGTGATGAAGGAATGCAATGGTGGGCTATATGTTGTGAAGTGCAAAAGCTCATGAATAAATGGAGTTAAGATCTTGCAGTGATGTGAAGATTCAAGGAGTTTTTTCTATTTAGTGGTGTTTGTTGGTTTTGCATAATTTTTAAGTAAAAAATCAAACATGTAAAACATGAAATGTGTAAAATAATATTATACGAAGGCCCTGATTTCTAGAACACCATCTTTATGCCTCGTAAGCCTATACTCAATAAAGAAATCATGGAAAAATACGAAAAGGATGACAAATTAAGAACCTTTTGGATCTTGTGAAAAAGTTTGGGAAATTGAAAATTTAAAGAATGGTTAGGCTTTCATGAGGGAAGACTTGCAATGAGATAAGGTGGGAATCATTGGTTGATCGATCAAATGGCTTTCTTTGTTGGGATTCATGGGAATGTTTAAAAAATAACAATATATAAAAATTGATGTTCTAATAAAAGTGTTTTTATGTATGTTAATGATTCAAAAACAACATGATATTTGAAACATCAATATATGTTTATTCCATTTCAAATATTTTTCTAACTTGATTTAAAAATAAATAAAATACCATAAAGTGTACATCTAAATTCAATTTAATTTATTGGACACATTACTTTCTTAAATTTAAAATGGTTATGTTCATTATTAAGTTTCATGATTCCACATATTGCACAACATTTTAATTTTTCACACACATTTGTAAAAGAATTAGCAAATAATTCATGTTGAACATTATAACTTTGATCACAAGACTGATCATAAATATCATTTTCAAACCTCATTTTTTAAAGTAACATTAAATAACACATACACAAAAATATAACACATCCCCATCAAAAGAAAAATACCAAAATTACTATAAAAAATTCTCCAAACATATAACAAAGTATTATAAAATATAAGTAACATATATGAAAAATCCTTTGAAATTTACTTTTTTTTCTACATAAAAACTCAATTAATGAATTTTAATATATTTCAAAAATCAAAACACATATAATAAATACCACCTAATTGTACAATAGTTTTGTTAATTATCCACATAATTTGATTTTCCATACATTTGCAACAAAACCTCTTGTAAACAACACAATCTCAAATATATATAGTCAACCAAAATGAACTTTAAGCAATAACTTCAAATAATGTTTTTTGCACAATGAAACCACACTAATTAAAAGTGATACAATTTCCAATGTACAAGCCCTAAAGGATTATCAAAGTTAAAAAACATGTACTTGCATGTTTAGAATACTATAAATTACTTAAAACATGTAACAAAAAAAATATGAATTCTAACAAATTGTGTCTTTTTGAGAATGCAAAAATATTTATGGCAAATGAATATTTTTTGTTCATATATATGTTTCTTTTCAATGCATTTTATGCCTTAAGAAACAAGGGTATTATATTAACAACAATTATTGTTCATCATTCTTGGTTTAATACAAAATTAATATCTAATGACTCCAAAATTGAACTTATTGAAAATAATTGAATAAATATTACTTAGAATTTGATTATCATGTATCCCATGTTGCATATCATTAACACAAGTTGAATGTTGTTAATTATTTTTATACATCACTGCTATTTTAATACAAATTTAGTATCCAATGATTTTGAACTTGAGTTTATCGATAATAATTAAATAAATGTTACTTAAATTTGGTTATCATGTATTCCATTTTGCATATTGCTAACACAAATTGAATGTTGTAAATTGTTTATGTAAATCATTACTATTTTAATAAAAAAATAGTATCTAATATTTTCAAAATGGAGTTTATTGATAATAATTGAAAGAATGTTATTTTAAATTTGACTATCATGTGTTTCATGTTGCATATTGGTAACACAAGTTAAATATTGTAAATGATTTTTGTAGTATTTTTGAATCCTACAATATTGCATTAAGAAAACATCAATTTCATTATAAAAATATCATAAAATGAGAGGTTTTTGAACAATTATATAAACCTCCAGTGAGAAAATGTAAATATCAAAACATTCAGTCATCATGCTTTCTTTTGAATCTATTTCATGAAAAGAAAGAACACCTTAACAAATAATCTACCAACAAAAAAATGTTACCCCTAGCCGTTATTCTCTATTGATTTTGAAAAAAAGCATCTTCTAGAAGATCCACTTTCATCACCTTTGCTATGCTTGGCTTTAATACTATTCTTCATGAGCAAAGATAATCTTTCTTGACAAAACCTTTTTCGAAGTACTCTAACCTTCCAATAGAGAAACACAAATCATTACACTTGGCACTGAAATGAAATGAATATACATAACCTTATTGTTTCTCTAATGATCATACATGCTTTTCCCATTCCTCCTTGCCTCTTTTTGTTTACTACATGCAAATGTTGTGACCATGCCCAACATTTACACAATCCTTAAAACCATTAGTAAAATAAATTTGTTGAAAACATGAAAATTGTCAAGTCCACCAACAATCTACCTTAAAAGTTTCTCAAGATCTCTATTTGGTGTGTCTCATAATTGCACCATGAAAAATGCCAACATAAAAATTGCAAAACTCATTGATCTAGACTCATGTCTAAAGCTTCCACACTAGACATGGAGAGAGAAACACCTTGTAAAAAACTTCAATGTTGGTGCCTCAATTCCTTGTTTGATGAATGTTTCCAAAAAATAAAATTTGAATAAAAAATTAGAAAAATCACCCAAAAACCTCCACATTACCAAACAACTTATAGAATAGAGATTGTGAGAAAAAAAAATTGCTTGTGAAGGTTGCTCCAAAGTTTGTTGTTTCTTTCTTTTTGGCTTGTATGGTATTATACAATTCCCACCAAAACCACACCATATATTGATGAATCCTTGTTGAATCTCACAAGCTTTGCTTATGGTTGCTTTTTAGTTGTATATCTATTCAATTTCAATGGTAGTCCTAATACATAGTTGTTTGCAAAATTTGCCAATTGTGTAAATGAATAGTTTTTTCACCCTTTTCCCAACTATTAAAAATGTAACTATTGCTTTTTCAAAGGTGGCCACCTCCTCACCATGTGGGTCTTTCCCACTTGAGCTATTGATTGCCTTGATATAGAAGAAAAGTTCTTGAGTATTCTATTCTTGAACCAGGGCTTTTATATAGAAAATATATTTTAAATTTTATTTTTAATCAATTTCATGGTGTAGGTTAGGAAGGAAAATAGAATTTTTTTGGTGATCATCCACAAGAAATTAGCCAAATTTGGCTACAAGTTAGAGAGGAAAGTAGAAAAATTTAAGAATCTTGTGATATTTTGGCAAAATGTGGACCTTATCGTCTAAATATGGAAATTATAAAATAAATTCCTTGCAATCTATTGACTTTGGCAAAAAAAATTCACAAAAATCCTTAGTTTGAGTTGCACCAAAATTCGCCAAAAAGAAACAATGCCTCAAACCATTAAACTCCTTATTACCTTTTGAGAATGCCATTGTTGAACTTGGAGTTTAATCATGAATGCGTTCATAGTTGTAGAATGTGCACAATCTGTAACCACCAAGCTTGATTAACATTACTTAACAAAATAACCAAAGGGCCAATCAAGGAAACAAACATATAAAATCAAAGTGCTAATCTAGGTCTATTGCTGGTCCTTACAGCACACTGTTGGGTCAATCACAGAAGATTTGGGAAGCCACCTCGTTGACTGCAATTCTCAGTTGAACAGTGCAGATCTTTGATGCATTTGGCAAGATCTTGTTGAGTTTCACAAAATGAATCTTAAGAGCTACAACCTAAGTCAAAGAAAGCTACATGTCAGAAAACACGTTTCAGTCAGTTGAGCATTTTTGACAGTTGAAACGTCAATGCCCCCATCTACACTGTCTTTTACATGTTACTTTGCATGCAGGATGTTGAAGGGACAAAAATAAAAGAGAGAAAATGTTGAATGATGGGAGTGGAAATCAAACTTGATGGTCTTCGATAGGGGTGTGTCTGTTGCTCCCATTGTTCGACCTTCCTGCCATAAACAGTTCACCTAGCATCTTCTCCACCATTTCTGGGGAGTACTTCACATATTTATTGGGGAAGGAAGACTGGCTATCTAAAAAGGATCCAAAGTTCTGAAGGTAGGTTCTATATGCAGGAACCACAGCCTGCACAACAGATACCTGTACCCCAACTCTTAAGTCTTCCTCTGCTATGATCCACTTTGACTGAGTCAGGCAGGCCTCCTCAAATGAGGCTGCAAATGATCTGAGGCGTTGCCGTACCAACTCACGTGCTGCTGATCTTCCACCTGAAGACAATGATAGTCTGTCTCGGCCAAGATGAACCAGCACGGGTTTCCAGGCTTCCTTCTGAAACCTGAGGGCATGTTTCTCCACCTGGAAGTACACAAAATGGTCAACACAGGCTGATGTATGAGAAGCCGAGATCAACCTAAAGATACATTTTGTCAGACCAGACACAGGATATCACAATCAACAAGATCTTCTTCACTAGAGTAAGAGACCCTCTATGCCAATGCAGTTCCATGTCCAAGTATGGTGGTGGTCTGAGAGTCATAAACCACTTCAGATATGCATCATCTGTGTCTCTGTCATTTAACCCCTTCCTGACTTCTATCAAACCCAGATGGAAATCAAAGAGGGTCTGCCCTTCAGACACACATCTCTCCCTCTCTCCCTCCCTCTCTCTCTGTTGTAATCTTAAGTCCGTACTGAACACAAGAAGACAGTCACTTTGTCCCAGGACCATAATGCTTTACCTTCTGGCTAAGGTTTGAAAGCCAGGACTCGCCTAAGAGTGGTCCAAGCTCACTCATTTTGGCTCGGTTGCAAATGTAGTAAAGATTATTCATCATGAAGATGTGTCGCAAGGCAGTGTTGGAATGCTCCTTAGACCGGGACTCCACCTGCTGCTCAAGTGCTTGCATGAACTGCAGAATCCACATAGATAGATCCATCTCCTGGGGCTGGTCCTCACTCCGCCAGCTGTGTTCAATTCTCAAAACCTTGTTGATTGCGCTTGAGTATTCCTGTACCAGATACTTTAAGTAATTCACCACATAGCTGGAGAGTTGTGTAACCCCACCATCAAAAGCAAGAGGGTAGTTTTGCACTTCAATCCACCTGGCTATTTCCTGAAATGTTTTCGAAGCTCCATAAACAACCTGCAATTAGAATCAATAAGATTAGTGAATGTTCCATGAAATCCTAATTTGCAGTCATCTTGTCAACAGCTAAGAGTCCATCTATGAGATTGCAGAGAAATTTCCACAACATTGCTTTGAAGCCAACATGACAATATATGCGGTCATAACCTTCTGAGAGTTGCTTACAAAGTGTCAGACCTTCACATTCAACACAAACAGCAGTGAGCAACTGCCATGACTACCCACTGACCTCATCAGCTACTGAAAATTAATTGTACAATAATCTGCCTGAAACAGCTAACTACAAACAGGCTTTTCATGCAGATGATGATTTATCCTCTGCACAGTGTGACATGTTTTCCTTTCCCATCTGACAGCAAGTTTTCCAGTCTGAATCAAGAAGCCTGATGTTGAATTTGCTGACCAATTATGCTAAAATACAGTAAATTCACACCTGCTTCTGAAGTTCTCGATACCGGGAGCGAATACCATTCATCTCTCCATCAAACACGCGCAGTATACTTTTTGCGCATTTCTCCATGGCATCAAACATGTCAAGCAACCCACACAATTTTTCTGGGGCACGTTTACTACATGCAACAGCCTCCCCAAACTGCAAGAAAGCTATCATTCCAGCATGGGCCACCTTGCCCACGCACTCTGCCCACACAGGTTGACCCAGATCCTTGAACACTTGACATGCCAGTCGCCTTTCTCCAGCATACAACACCTTCACAGCTACCTCAAGATGCTGCATCCAGAACCCTATCATATTCTGCAGCTCTTCTGACTCAACTCTATCAACTAGTTCAGGTGTTGAGTTCTTCAGATATTGCACCTGCAGGGCCTGCAATTGTACAAGCTTTCCACAAACAGCATCAGAAGTGTGAGGCATTGCACTCTTCTCATCAGAAGTAGGAGGCATTGCAATCTTATTCATCAGAAGTGCAAGGCATTGCACTTTTCTGCATCAGACGTAGGAGGCATTGCACTGTTATGTATCAGAAAAGAGAATTGTGCTCTTTGCCATCAGACGTGAGCATTGCAGTCTTCTGCATCAGAAGTGAGAATTGCACTCTTCTGCATCAGAAATGGGCATTGTGCTCTTCTGCATCAGTCATTACAAGCAACAAAACCAGTCCATCATTTGGGTAACCCTATAATTTGCTTGCCATGATGAGCAAATGGGGAAAAAGCACACCTGCAAGCTCAACCTGATGAGACTGCTTCGAGTCTCTTGATACATTTGCAAGCAAGCTTGATGCCGGTGATTGTTGCTGTCTGCTGCCACTCTTTCCAGAATAGCATGAAGCTTTTGCATCACGTCAGGTGCAAAAGATGGCTGCAAATCCTTGTCATTGGTAGTGGTGGAGGAAGAATCATCTGTTGTGGTGGTTGTCTCTTCTGATGGCATGATTGCAGGTAGCCACATTACCACACCATGCTCTCCCACAAGACGCTTGAATTCTCCCTCCAACTGCCTTAATGCCATGTCCAACAATCCACCATCCAGCTCTGAACATGTTGTCCCACCTGTTCCAGCAGCTTGGCACACACATTCTCTCTCGCCCTCTCTCAGAAACTCAATATACCATTGCCGAGAGAGAAGGCAATCATGCTTGCAACTCTTCTATCTCCACAAGAAAATGAAAGGAAAACAATCAGGGATCGAAGGAGAGGCTAGGAAGTGCGCACCTGCCTGCAAGCTGACAAGAGATTGTTGGAGATGGTGCAAGTGGTGAGAGTCTGTGTTGGAGCTTGCATCCAGCTCCAGATGCTTCACCGCCTCTTCCAAGCATCTCACACCGGCGGTGTACTTGTGCTTCAGATAGTCTCTGGCTTCTTCCAGCTGCATCACGGCTGCTAAGTAGCCGTCGAAATCCTCCTGTGGCTCCTTGCTCAGAATCCTCTCCAAGCCGTGCATCCCGTTGAACATCTTGAGCAATGAAGTGGCGGCCGTCATTGCCCGCTCGATCCTGCTGGACATTCCTCCCGTTGCATCTGCTTGCAGCTGTAAAGGAGCCAACGCCCGCTCCAGAGGAGCGTGACGCTGTCTCAGCATGTGGAGTCGATTCTCCCAGCCGTTTATCTGCGTGCCTAACTCCTGTGTCTTCTCCACTGCCTTGTGGAGCTTCTGGCGCGCTGCCAGCAGACATTCGAGTTCGGTCTTGATCGGCCATGCTGCTGCTGCTGCTCCTCCTCCTCCTCCTCCACCACAGCTGCTTCTCGACTGCAATGCCATTTGCAACGCTCGTGCACTCTCGATCCCCATATTTGAGGCTTTCTCGACCTCCCCCCTATTGTCCACTCGCTCATCCCTTGTCCTCCCCGCCCCCTTTCTCCTCTACGCCTACTGCAAGTTCACGTCCTTCTCTCTTCCTACTTGCAGTTCTTCCCTTTCCGGTCTCCTCCTACCGCAATGCCCCCGGTTTCTGCGTCGAAGAACGTTCTCCAAGGCTCTAATTCCCGGCTCTAGAACTTCTGTCCTTCCGAGGCAAGCTCTAAATATGTCCACCCGAGGATATGGAGACAAGCTCAACAGCCATCGCCTGTGAACAACCTCGGCAGTAAAAGCTCATCAGCTCGTCCGTTCTACTCCGCATCCTGTTTCATTACGAAACTCCCCTCTAACAACAATGCCGCACGCCAAAAAAACAAAGAAAGAAAACAGAGGAAAACTACAGATCAAGTCGGCGAACAACAGCTGCACAATGTCGCAACAAACGGACACGCTCATGATCAACAAACACCAGAAAACATAGAGAAAAAAGCTAGAAAAACTGCAGCAACTCGTTACCATAAAGAACGCTACAACAAATAAACACAAGACACTTACGAGGTGAAGTTCGGGAAGAAGCGATACTAACATCTTTACCGACGTTACCACGATGCCGAGGGATCCACAGAGATGAAAGTCCTGTGAGTTGGGAGCAAAACAGAAAAAAAGCGAGAAGACGAGAGCAAGAAGATAGAAGAGAGATTCAGCTCAGCATTGTCGAAAACAGCTTGCACACAAGGCAGAGTTGCAGCAGGAGAGATTCAGGAAGTACAAAAGTAATCATTCAAGACCGACATTTATTTATTTTTGTTTTTCTCTTGTGTTTCTATAGCGGAACTGGCAAAGATTCCAATGCAATGTGGGAAGAGCGGAAGAAGGAAGCGAGCGAGCGAGCGAGCGCACCAGAGAGAGAGAGAGAGAGAGAGAGAGAGAGAGAGAGGGAAACAGCAGCAGCAACAGTTGCTGTTGCTGCAGCAGCAGAGCTCTGCAATCTCTGGCGATGGCGGCAGCGCGGTTCCGCGGTCGGTCTGAAGGACCGGGCGGTGTGTGTCCTACGGCCCGGGTATCTGTCGTACACGTACGGAGAAGCGACTAACGGGCACACACACACTTGGGAGGGAGCTTATATTATTTAGAAGCTGGTGGAGTCGAGGTGCCATATTCAGGTGCCGAGAATTTGGGTACCTCGTCAGTCAGACTCAATCATCACCTACGCCACTTGATTTACTCACCGACTTGAGAAAAATCTGGCCATGGGGGATGAATATGAGGTGTGGAAATGAGGAATGGTAATAGATGAGGTGTGAAAATGAGGTGCGAAATGACGTGTGTAAATCATGCGTGCTGATGAATGAGGTGTGGAAATGAGGTGCTTTTAGTTTACGGGTCGGTACGTTGTCACGTGATAACAAGTCGGCCCCTAAATTTAGGACCTGATTCTGTTTGTTTGTTTGTTTTTTTTTTTTTTTTTTTTTGGGG
>Ga0209611_10001289_pt1 | contig 42187 bp, 38 predicted proteins | sample S1TSphgellanicum_3_FD_187693 | JGI IMG/M metagenome (GOLD analysis project Ga0209611, IMG submission 187693) | Host-associated microbial communities from peat moss isolated from Minnesota, USA - S1T2_Fc - Sphagnum magellanicum MG (SPAdes) (version 2) | ecosystem: Host-associated > Plants > Peat... | reverse complement strand
GTGGTGGCTTCCCCCAAGTTCGGGCCATGGTGAGTCTTATGAGTTCGAGTTTGCTTGTGATTCGTCCTAGCACCAAGAGTGCTCCAACTATGCACTAACCAACTTGTTGTTTGGTTTTGTGTAGGTCTGTGTGAGTGATTAGTTGTTTGTCATTCTTTCTAGTCCCATCTTGGAGTTCCAGCATGCCCCTCTACCCCTAAAGTGCTACGAGCCAGGGAACATGCTTTAACTCCTTGCTCTTCCGTTGTTTTCACTTCAAATTCACCTTTGAGTTTATCAAGGAGCTTGGGGGTGTGTCATATTTGACACCTTTCCAAAATTTATTGCCGATAGCTTAGTGATTTTGGTTTGTGGTAGACATAACATCTCCACGACATGATTCTCAGTAATGATTATTGGAACCCCTTGCACCACAAATTTTATGGTGTTCACGTTCAACCAAACTATTGACTATAAAAATTCCTTTACCATTGAATGCCTAATGGGTGTAAACTTCAAGGTTGTCAAACTAGAAAGCCCTATCATATTTGCCCACATTACATTCTTACTAGCTACCCAATGTTGAAACTTGTCCATTTGATTAAACATCAACCTACCGCCACCAGAAAAACTCATAATTTTCCTCCTCTCATTTTTTAGTTTGATTTCCATTTTGGTTCCATCCTCTTCCTCTTTCTGTTATATAGCAAATTTTTGCCTATCCTTGCCTAGCTATGTAAGTCTCTCTACTTCTTCCTTGCTCATTCCCTTTCTCATCTTGCCAAAAACAAAAATTTGGGTCGAACTATCGAGTTTTTGCACTTGAAGAGCTATTCGAGAAGAATGAGAAAAATGAAAATTCAAAGGGTGAAATGGGAAAGAGGGTCCTACATTTATACTTAGTGGGCCAATTGAGTTATTTCTGAAGATAGCTACATTGTTTATGAAACGTAGTATCGATTTTTGAATACTAATTCGGGTGATGCATTGTACCTCTTCATTAAATTCCAAAAACGAGTTGTTGCTAAAACATGGCATCGATTAACTGATGCCTTCTACATGTTTTTTTTCATTGGATATTACTTCAATGAAAAGGCAAAGGGTGCCAATGGATATAAGAAAACACGTTCTACTTTCATCCAACAATTTCCCATCCACAATTAATTCTGTTGATGGGGAATTAGTTGTTGGATATTTTGGATCTAGAATTGACCAATATTCATTGACTTTGTGATTTCAGTTAAGGCACAAATTTCGATGGAACATAGATTTTCAATTGGTAATTTAGTTTTGGTTTTGGACCCTATCATCGAGATTTTGCTACCAATTGGGTCTTCTTCCTTTTTGGTTTTGGACCCTATGGTCGGAATTTTAGTACCAATTGGATCTTCCCCATTTTCGATTCGAATCAACGTGTTTCTAATTTTAGTTCTAACTACCAAATGTTAGTTTTTGGTTCCAGGTCATGGCTCTTGAATTTCAATTTTGTCCATTAAGAATGAATTTTTTTGCTTATACCTTGTGCATTTTCTAAGGTTGCAGTGTGGAACCCCATTTCAGTATTGACTGTGTCCCTTTCCTTTTCAACTGTTGATTCTAGTCCATTAGAAGTAATTGTGTTTTAAAATCGGTAGGGTTTTAGTTTGTTAATGTTGACTAAGATGGGGTGGGGATCAAATTTGTTTATAACCCTTATAAGTGTTATATTGTTTGGTAAACAATACTAAATCTTATATGGTCCAAACTAGCGTTGTTTGAACTTGCCTATGTGTTCTTTTCGTGTTTTTGGAAACCAAAGCACATGGTCACTTGCTTGTGGTTTTTATTTCAAGTGTTTGGGATTCCTCCAACTTCTTTAACTTTGACAATAGGTATTAAGTACCTTTGTCATGGTGAAATCCTTAAATGTTGTAAAATTGGTCATAGGTAACAAATATTCGGTAAACATTAGAGCATGTAATACATACTCCAATTGAAAAGGAATATTACCTATGCCCATTTTGAAAGTTGTTTTATACGTAAATAAACTAGTGTGGAGATGTTTGTCTTAATCTGTGCGATTTTCATTGATTAACTTAATCAATAGTAGTTCAATAACCTTATTGGTAAATTCTATTTGACTGTTTCCTTGAGGATAGTAAGTTGTAAAGCTAGTGTGATGAAACATAAAATGAATGGTAAAGATTTCAATGGCCTCATTGATAAAATGGGTACCTTGGTCATTAACCAAAGTGAAGGGGCAACCAAACCTAGTTAGAATGAATTCATAAATGAATTGAGTTGTGATTGTAACTGTGTTGGTCTTTAATGCCTTTGCCTCCACCCACTTGGTTGCATAATTGGTAATAACTAAAATGTATTTGTTGTCATGTGAATAATCATGCCAATGAAGTCCAAACCCCATTTCATGAACGGTTTAGTTGAGAGCATGGTGATCAATTTCACCATTGGGGTATGTAAAAGATTTCCGGTTCATTGACAAACATCATAGGATTGATAATGTTGTCGTGCATCCTTGTGTAGAGTTGGCCACCAATACTTGGCATTTAGCACATTTTGGGTTGTGATGTCCGTCAAAAAATGTTCATTACCAACTCCTTTGTGTATCTCCCATAGAATTATTGAAATCTCATCATCATGCAAACATCAACACAAAATTTGATCTTGCCTTTGTTTGCACAATTTCCCTTTGAGGATAATAAAGGGGAATGGCTTCAACACTAATTTCTTCCGTTATTCCATGGAATATCCCTCTAGAAATTTTTTGGTAGAGATGTACGTATGCATTTCTTATAGCCATTATGGTTGAAGTAAAAACAATGATGTTTTAGTAGTCCTATTAGGTACCTTAGATTCTTGGTAACATTAGGGAGTTGTGAGAGAGTGTCCACCATTAAATGAGAATGCCCTAGTTTGTACACCACCGAACAATCATATTCTAGGAATAATAACAACCACCTAGCGATTCATCTTGATAGTTGAGGCTTTTTTATGAGGTACAACAATGCCATGTGGTCAACATAAAAAACAAACTTATTTTCTAGTAAATAATGTTTGAATTTATGCAAAGCATAAACCATGGCAAATGTTTTTCTTTTGGTGGCGGTGTAGTTTTTCTTTGCATTATTTAAGAGTTTGGAGGCATATGTAATTGGTTGATCACATTTTTTGTTAGGATTTTGAATTATCATGCCATGATTGCAAGATTTGACGTGTATGTGTGAACGTGAAACTCCATGTCCCATTTGGGTGCTATTATGATCAGTGCATCTAAATACTTCTATTTTATGGCCTCCCACACTTCCTAACATTCAATAGTCCATGCAAACACCTTTTTTTTGCATAAGAGTTTTGTGATGGGGGCCATGATTAAAGAAAAGTTCTTGATAAAACATCAATAGGACCGGGCCATCCCATTGAAAACATATATGTCCTTAGGTGTTTTTGGTGTGGGCATATTCATGATTGTTAAAATCTTTTTCAAATCAAATAGTTTTCTTGCCTTGGAGACCATGTACCCAAGTATGGCCCCTAAGTAACCAAAATCATGCATTTTTCTAGAGTCAAACTGATATAAATTCAAGGCATTTTTCAAAACACAACTAAATTTGGCAAGGTGCATTTTGAGGTCACTAAATACACTAAAATCATCCAAAAATAATTTCATGAACACCCCATTCACAAAATGCGATATTCATTGTTCACAAATAAGTTGGTGGAGCATTCTTCAATACAAAAGGCATGCCTATCCAAACAAATGTTCCCCAATCTATGATGAAGGTAGTTTTATTCATGTTTTCTGGGGCGATCATTATTTAATGATAACCTGAAAAATCATTTATAAACAAATAGACTTCATGTATTGCCACCATGTCTGATACTTCTTCTATAAAAGGTAAAGGATAAGGATCTTTTTTTGTAGTAGCATTCAATTTTTAGAAATCCACGCATATTCGAAACTTTCTGTTTTTTTGTAGTACCACCACAATGGGAGAAATCTAAATTGATTCCTCCATGGGGGTGTTGAATCTTACAACTAACAGCTTGTCCAAATCTTATTTCATGACCATAACATAATTTAGATTCATCTAATACCATGTTTGATGTGATGTAGGTATATTGGTATGAATTCAATGTTTTGTTAAATGCATTGGAATATTTTTCAAATTTTAGCCTTGGGCTCGCGACCAAAGTAAGGGCTTGCGAAGGTGTAGGCCAAGAGTGAACCCGGGAGTCACATTTCATGCTCCCGGGAGTGCAAGAAAGTTGAAGGAATGAACCTTCACACTCCCAAGTAAGTTCCCACTTTGGGAGTTGGAATCCCAATGGACTTTTAAATCTTCAAAGGGTAATTTCAGGGGTTAAAACTCATTGGATTGAAGAATTCCTTATATCATTAGAAAGTTCTTGGAACTTACATCTTTAAAATGGACCCCCATGATTCATTTGGACACTTCAAACACAAGTTATGGCCAAAAGAAAGGCAAGGAGTCAAATTTGGCAATTTGACCTTTGACCACTAAAAGTCAAGAATGGACCAGATTTCCTTACTTTCAGGTGGCGTATGATATACCGTTGGAAAGCTCTCAACAAGGCTATAACTTTGCTTGAGATCTCATTTCAATCAAATGTCTCCATACAAAGTTATGGGCCCCCAAAGTTGCATGAGTCCCAACTTTGAGAATTTTGGGACTCCCACTTGGGAGTCTTGGGACAAAATGACATTTGGGTGTTAGTCCTATGGCTAGGCATAGAGTATACTATAAGGGGGAAGGTGGTGGCTTCCCCCAAGTCCGGGCCGTGGTGAGTCTTGTGAATTCGTGTTTGCCCGTGGTTTGTCTGAACACCAAAGGGTTCTAATTACACATTAACCAACCTATTGTTTGGTTTGTGCAGGTCCGTGTGAATAAGTGACTTGCTTCTCGATCTTCCTAGTCCCATCCCGGAACTCTAACATGCCCCTTTACCCCTGAAATGCTACGAACCAGGGAGCGTGCCCCAATTCTTTTTCCTTCCGTTGTCTTCTTCTTTTGACTTGCATATGAGTCCATAAAGGAGCTTGGGGATGCATAAGTTTTATTCATCTTTTTTGGGGTGATCATTATCTAATGATAGCCTGAAAAATCATTTATAAACAAATAAACTTCATGTATTGCCACCATGTCTAATACTTCCTTCGTAAAAGGTAAAGGATAAAGATATTTTTTTGTGGTAACATTCAATTTTTAGAAGTCCACGCATATTCGAAATTTCCCATTCTTTTGTGGTACCACCACAGTGGGAGAGAGCCAAATTGCTTCCTCCACTAAGGTGATGAATCTTGCAATTAATAGCTTGTCCACATTCTATTTCATGACCATAACATAGTTTAGATTCATCCATACCATGTTTGATGTGATGCATGTGCATTGTGTATTGGTATGAATTCAATGTTTTGTTAAATGCGGTGGAATACTTCTCAAATCCTTGTACGTCCATGCAAAGATGTCTTTGTACTCTTTCAACAATTGTTCTGTTGCATTTGCCATAAAAGGGTCCAAATGAACGTTTAGTTTCACCATTTGCAATTTGTCAAGAATACCCAAATTAAATGGCCGAATTTGGATTTCTTTTAATAGATTCCATTTTGCCATTTTCATGTCCTACACTTTGATTCAAGCTAGCATAATGTTTACCAAATTTTCGCCTAGTGTGTGTGGAGAACCAACAACTGATTCGTTGATATCAAATTTCATATCAATACTGATTTTGGCATCATTATCGGTTTTGGCATCATTACTGGTTTGGCATTAGTATTACCAATTTTTGCATCAGTACTAATTTCTGCATTAGTACTGGTTTTTGTATCAATATTGATTTTTGTATCAAACATCATTGCCAAGACTTCTGGCTCTGGTAAAATGATTGTGTCGATTGCAAACAAATCCGGTTCCCCCGCTAACAACACATCTTCCTCCTCATCTATGATTATGTTAACAAAATCGTAACAAAGTAAAACTTATGGGCATTTGGTGTAGCTATCTAAATGCTTTGTTATCGCTATGGTGTGGACTGTTCCATTACCTTCAATGTTTATGAGGTTGTTCCCCCAATCGTGTGTGACTTTGGCATCTCGTGGCCATGGGCGACCCAACAACATGGAGTAATTGGTGTCCAATATGTTATTTTTCATCACTATGAAAGTGACAACATATGGAATACCATGGATATGGATTTTCAAGTCTCAAATTAACCCTATGGGTTTGGTTAAGGTCTTGTGTACCATCCTAAGGGTATAAGGTGCAGGTTTTAGGATAGCTAATCATAATTTTTTTTCAAATCCTCGGTGATATTGTTAACACCTAACCCCCCATCCAATAGAACATCCTCCACTATGTTTTTTCCTACATGCACCAAAATTACTGCCATGTGAAGATCTATAACGAGTGACCCTACTTTAGAGGGTGGAGCTTGAAGATGGGTTGGTTTACTGCTTGGTGACACTTTAAAAACCACATCTTTCCGGCTGCATCATTGATGGATTATTATTTTATGATGAAACATTAGAAGATTCCTATGTATTTTGAATTACTACAACCTTATTTTCTCATGTTATGTCCTTTTTGCTATGCACAAATTATCATTGGATTTCGTTCTACTTGTTCATTTGATATTAAATTAATTCCTATTGTTTTAAATTAGGGGCCAAATGCATAAGTTGACCAAGGGTTGGAGTATGTTTACTATTTAGTAATTATTGATTGATTTCCTAAAACATGCTTTGTTTTTTCGATAATTGTTCCATTATTGCCAAAATTGATTTCAGTTTTCAATAATCCAGATGGCTTCTACATCTGCTGTTGGCTCCTTGGAAATCCTTCCATTTGTGGATTCCAGTGTTTGTAGTTATTGGATCACTGAATTGAAGGTTTTTTTACAACTACTCCTCCTTCTCCCAATTATCCATAGTCTTGGTCTTCTATGGTTCCTTTTCCAATTGTAACACCAATCTTGGGTTTTAGTTCCTTATTTCGATAACTAAGACCATGTTGATAATGACCTCATCCTTTTTCAGTTTTGCATGGGAGACTTTGTTTTGGAACATTTTTTATGTAGCTAATTTATGTGGGTAGTCATATATCTTATGCTATAGTGAATTGCGTACAAAGCAATGGTAAACAAGGGAATTTCCTTGATTTTATTTTCCTTGTTTCTCGTGGTTTCCATTCATTCCTCGCTTTGCTTAAGGAAAAAAATTGTTTATTAATTTATTTTTTTGTCCTTCAATTTTTTGTCAAGATTTTTTGGGTTCAAATGACAATGCTCCTTCAAATACCCTGGTTAATGATAGAAATTGCACATCTTTTCGATCTGAATGTGGTCTAGTGCTTTCTTTAGTTTTTTTTGTGGTTTTAACAATTTTCGATACTCCCTTGCATTTGCCATGGTCTCTTCACAAGTGATTGTAGATTCCTTATGCTCAAATAAGGCGTCATGTTTCATTCCTACAATCGTGATTTGCAAGTAGGGGACCAACTTAGTTTGGAAAAAGGTTGTCAATAAGATGTCATTCGCCTTATGTTGAAGACAATTGGCAAGTTTGAAGATATGTTCATAGTAAACCTGAAACTTTTTTTTGTCATTGTCCTATTTAATGATTCTAAGAGCCATGTAAACCTGTTCATCGTTTTGAATGGTGCGATATCGTTTATAAATGTAGCTTCCAACTCTAGAAAAGTGCAACCTGGATGAAACTACATAAATTTTTTGCCCCATTTCGAAATTGCATTTCTTAAGGTGAAACAAAATAGGTTCACTATGTCAATGTCCTGCTTTTCACCATTAGCCTAAATTACTTTTCAAAACATTTGAACATGAACATTTGGATTTGTCCTAGTAGAATAAATTGGATATGACAATGCTTTCCTTGATGAAGGAGCCATAGGGGTAGCGGGTGCCAGTGGTGGATACCATGGTGGGTGCCACGGGTTCCAAGGAGAACATGACCAAGGAACACCAAAACGCACACCTGTGCCTCCTCTAACCATAAATCCACCTCCACTACCGGATTCAGTGAATCTCATAACTACAAAACAAAACAAACTACCTTCCTTCATAGATGGACTAGTGTGGCTTGTGCCCTTGGCCCAATTGTTACCATGTCTTCAGCTGATTTTTCCTTCCAAAACCTGGTTTTTTGGAATTTATCTGAATTTTCAGTGGTAGAAGTCACTTAAAAATCAAGATCTCCCACATTTTGAATCCAAATCTTACCAAATCAATTCCATTAAATCTCATCAAGATCATTCCAACAACACTAAAGGCTTTGAAATTTTCAGTGAAGAAATCATTCAATATTCAAGAACTTTTGCACCGCAAATCGAAATGTCAATGGACCAAGCCCATGCACCCCTCCTAGTCAAGAGCTTTCAAAGACACCAAGAACATGATCTGAAGCATCCCAGTCCGGTGGATCTCCTACCTACAAAACAAACAAACTACCTTCCTTCATAGATAGACTAGTGTGGCCTGTGCTGTTGGCCCAAGTGTGAACCCATTATTAAAGGAAATCATGCTTGAATTGAATGGTAAGCCTTCGAGTTTGACCACTTCCTCAACTGATTTTCCCTTCCAAAACCTGGTTTTTGGAATTTAATTGAATTTTCAGCGGCAGAAATCACTTAAAAATCAATATCTCTCACATTTTGAATCCAAATTTCACAAAATGAATTTCATTAAATCCCGCTCATCAAGATCTTTCCAACAACACCAAAGGCACATTCCAATTTCTCTGAAAATTTCAGCTACAATTTAATTTAATTTTCAGTGACAAACTCATTTGATATTCAAGAACTTTTGCAGCGCAAGTCAAAACATCATGGAACCAAGCCCATGCACACCTCCTCACTGAGAGCTTTCAAAAGACACCAAGAACACAATCTGAAGCATCTTGATTTGATTTGGTGGATCTCATAAGTACAAACAAAACAAACAAACAACCTTTCTTCATAGATAGATGGATAAAACCATTACCCCTGCCTCCTAACTGTGTTAATAACACCAAACTTGACATAATAAACTAAAAAGCTCCATGGGTAAGTCATTACCCTTTATGCACTCCAAAATAATAAAATTTCACAATAACTCTCATTTAGCAGACCCCTAAATGAAAAAACTCAAAATAATTGAAACTAGTGCACATGAAGATGTCAATAAGGCTCAAACAAGCCAAGGCCCTGAAACTGGCTTGGGGGATTTTTGTTGATCAGGAGGTGCTCAAACTTCACCCCTTTTCTTTCACTAAAATGGGGTAGGGCTTTATAAACAAGAATTTCTCTCCTGCATTGATGGCGAGAAATTTTTCTTTTTGACTCCAATTGACCAAGTTGACTGAAAATTACAAAATTGTAAAAAATTGCCAGATTTCCTTAGTGTATTTTTTGTACTCCCCCCAGCCCCAATTTTTCTGCCAGGGGCAAATGGACCCCCACATTGGGATCATGGTAAAAAAACCCCAAAACCCATTTAAATGGCCATATTAGGCCCCAAAAATTATAGATTTGGACTCAGGGACCCCGGCTTAGAGTATGGAGATGAATTTATAAATATTTAAAATATTATTTAAATGGGTTTTGGGGTTTTACCATGATCTCCCAATGATGTCAATCCGCCTTGGCCCAATTTCTCATTGTACCTTTCGAAATCCAGAACGCCCAGTACAGCCTGTCAACTGGGCCTTTGGGATTTCAGAAGGGAACAGTTCTGATTTTTTTCATCTAAGTGTTTTTTCCTTTTCTGCCGCCTTTTGTAAGTATGATGCATACGGCAGAAAGCCATTTGAAAGACAACAGGAAAACCAGCCCCTTTCTTTCCAGAAGTGAAGGGTCTGAAAATAGGCCCTCCCCAATTTTTGACCCGTTCCCTCGCCCTATCGGCCTTAGGCCGCGATCTCAAATCTGAAAGGGTCTATTTTCCGACCCTTCTCCTATTCATAATTCCCTTGGCGTCCACTTCCTCCCTGTGCTTCATCTTGTCATCCTTCCATTGGGTACAGAAACTAAAGACCCTTTTTAATGCACTGTCCTTCAATCTGTCGTCCTTTCATCGGTAAATGAACTAAATAAAAAAACCAATACAAGAACTAAAGAAAAAAACTAATAAGAAAACCTTAGCACTCTTTCATCTGGCCTTTCATCTCTTGTGGACTAAAGAACTTAAACAAGGGGTGTGTCACACTGTGGCCTTGCCATTTATGTTAAAAATAAGGCAAAAGAACAATTATGGAAACTCAAATACTTCACCATGCAAAAATATAATCTTCAAAAAATCCTCTAAAAGAAACCAAAATCCTTCAAGATATTATAACTCTGTAACTTATCTCAAGTTTCAACACAAGCCAAAATATCATCTTTCAAAAATCCTAATATAGAAATAGATCTATTACCTAGGGGCCAAAATCCCTTAAGCTACTTTACTCTATAATGAATCTAAACACAATATCCTTGCCTTGGTAGACAACGCCAACAAAGGAAATAAGGAAACTGCTCAATCTTTACACTTGTGGAAAGCCCTAGGACCAAGGCTTTAGGACCGGGGCTAGGACAGGTCCTAGGGCTTTACTCTACACTAAGTCTTGAGATGCCCCCTCATGGGTAATTGTATATACCCTGTATTCTACGAGACACCCGGAAAGTATAAGAAAACCTACAAGTACCGGAATCGCTCGTGGGTGGAATCACACTATCCAAGGACCTGAAATACGCCACGTTGTATTGATGCCTCCCCCCTCCGTCGATCTCTCTTATAGGGTTTCCTGAATCTCTTCTCGTCGACCTCTCCTCTCACGCGACGTTTTCGTTTCTTCGCTTGCTCCTTGGATCGTGGTCTCTGACGGGAGGGGTGTGTTTTCTTTCCCGTAGCGATCGGTTCGCATTTGCCTGCGCTTTGAGTTTCTTGCGCCAGTGAGGATTTCTCAGCGACCAGAAAAGACGTTATGGGAACGGAGAAGGAGAGGGAGCGCTATATCTACTTGGCCAAGCTCTCAGAGCAGGCGGAGCGCTACGATGGTTAGTGGTTTGCCCTTAGTTGTCATAAAAGTGTTTTTATTCCGGCCGTTTTGCACTATTGTGGATGTCGTGAGCGATTCTTTGCCGTTTTCTTCAAGAGACTTGGAAGTGATCATCGTTAATTGACTCTATGGTTCATGCCGGGTAGAGATTTCTTAGGGGACGCCTGGCAGGAAGTCTTATTAGATGTCACCTCCTTAGGGTTTTCTGTATGTTATTGCATGAGGGCCAGGGCGGTCTACATTCTTTTGCTTTCTTCATGTAGAAAAGCATAGAAAGGATGTAATTTTTTTTATTCTGCAGATGTGATGTGCTGCCTAACATTTGGACGTTTTGCACTACTTACTTATCCTCAGCTCCAGGTCTTTGTGACTCTGTCTGTCGCAGTTGCAAGAAGTTTGGTGATGTGTTCTTTGGGAAGCTGACTGGAATTGTAGGTCTAGGCTTGATCAATTGGTTGATCTAAAAACTTGTTACATCTTTCTTTGTTATAGTGATATGTTTTTTTATCAATGTCATCTCTCTGTGTGAGTGCGGGGAGTTTTTTAATTTTCAGGTAATGTGTCTCCTCAGAGATGGTTGATGCCATGAAGAAAGTTGCAAAGCTGGATGTGGAGCTCACTGTTGAAGAAAGGAACTTGCTCTCTGTTGGATACAAGAATGTCATTGGTGCTCGAAGAGCCTCATGGCGGATCTTGTCTTCAATTGAGCAGAAAGAGGAGAGCAAGGGCAATGAGGAAAATGTGACACGCATCAAGGAGTACCGCCACAAGGTGGAGGAGGAGCTGGCCAAGATTTGCAATGACATTCTCAGCATCATTGACCAACACTTAATTCCATCCTCCAGCACAGGGGAATCAACTGTTTTCTACTACAAGATGTATGCATTCTTGCAGTTGGTGAAGTTGGTTGTCGACATGCTTCTTTTCTGCAATCTGTCCCAGTCTTGTACTAAAATGAATATATGTAAATCCTTCTTGCTGTTCATTGTCCGCCACACACTGTGCACTGTGTTCCTCCTATAAGGTGCACTGTTTGTTGATCTCATGCTTTGCATGAGCCATCAGAGAAGCTTCCGATCCAGTGTCTCCAGTGTGTTTAAATCAATATTATATTGGTTTGGATGTAGAAAGTCATGTGTGAAAGCCTGTGTGTGCCCATACATGTGCACTGCATTGTGAATTTATTGTAATTTTCCTTTTAATTTAAAGTGACAAATGTAGGATGCTATGTATGCGGGTGCTTCTGCTTATCCATTACTTACTTTCCCCTTGCATTGGTGGTAATTGTTGATGATCATCTGAGGATGGGGCCACATGATGAGTATCCTTTTACCATACTTATATAAAAGAATTCAGCAGGGTTATCAGTCTGTTGTGATGCATATTACTTCTGAGAATGTTCAACAGCACCTGATGCATAGCAGTTGGTGAACCTCTGTCCACCTTGTGCTGAAAAATAAGCTTGAAATAATCTGGAACTGCAGGAAGGGAGACTACTACAGATACTTGGCAGAGTTCAAGACAGGAAATGAAAGAAAAGAAGCTGCAGATCAGTCTCTTAAAGCATATGAGGTATTTATTCAATTGTTTTGCTGTAAATCATGCCACTGTAGTCCTCTTGGAGTAGAAGCATGTGAGAACAGTGATGGGCTTGGATATCATTTTCTCAAGGGTGCTTGAAATGCAATAATGGTTGGAGGATATCAGTGTGGTGCTTGCTCGTTTCTTACACAATATACTCTTGTGTGCTGATCACTAGAGGGAGCTTCAGTCCGGGTTCTACATGGTTTAGAGATTGGTTTGCAATTCTAATGTGCTGTCTCATCTGGACTTTGTGTAGGCTGCTTCAAGCACTGCTGTCACAGACTTGGCACCAACACACCCTATTAGGCTGGGCCTTGCATTGAATTTCTCTGTGTTTTACTATGAGATTCTCAATTCACCTGAGCGGTGAGTCACTTAGCATCCACATCCTTGGTTCATTTCTCTAGGTTGAAAGTTATATTGAAATCCTTATGTTGGTGAATAGCTTAATGAGACATTGATCAGGGTTGTCATCAAGTGGTTTGGGTGGTTGATGTATTCACAGAGCTTGCCACTTGGCAAAACAAGCATTTGATGAAGCAATTGCAGAGCTTGATACCTTGAGTGAGGAGTCTTACAAAGACAGCACACTAATTATGCAGCTGCTGAGAGACAACCTCACCCTTTGGACTTCAGACCTGCAAGATGATGCAGGTGAAGTTCAAAAGCTCAATTCAGGTTTCCTTGTTTGGTAACATAGTTAGTATGGCTGTAATATATTTAGCAGTGGTTCACCTGGCTCAAATTGTCTCCATCTTCATGGAGGCAAGAATGAAGTTTGAGTTTCAGTTCTTGACTGTGGAAGGCTGTTCGTAGCAGAAGCTCTTATGTTATGAGACTTGTCCTGTTCTTACCAATGTCATGGTTTCATGTTGAGTAAAGGCTCAATGTAATGTAGTGGTTTTGACTACAGGAGAGGACCAGCCAAAGGGGGAGGATGCAACAAGGCTTGAAGAAGCAGAGGTATGACAGCATTTCACCTATGGCAGTTGTGTTGGCTTCTCTTGCACTCTACACATTGGCAGGTTTGAACAACCATGGAAGACAAATTATAAGGTTTGAACCAACTTTAGAGCCGAGTCTTGTTTGTGTCCAGTTCTCATGTTCCTGCCATTGGTAGTATTGCTTCTTTCAATATGTAAACTGGTCTGCAGAGCTGTTGCTCCAGATCATTTGTTTTCAGGTAATTGGTCACTGGACTGATGCTTTGTATTTTGTGTGCAGTGAATTATTATGACTAAATGAAGACCAACACCAGTACCCATGTTGGAGCATGCCTTCACACAGTTGTCAGATTCCAAGTCGTTTAATGTTGCCCTTCCCTGGCAAATGTTGGTGGCTGGTCTGTCCAAGATCTCATTTTAATGAACTGCTAACCCTATGAATGTTCATGATAGCTTCTGCATACAGTTGAATTCCTTAGTTATATGATTATAAGTTTGATGTTGTGCGACTTAAGCGAACTTCCTTATTTTCTGCCTAGTACAAGGATTCACATTCCACATGCCAATGGGTTTAGTTGAAAGCTTGGTAGTTGGACTATGTGCTTTCAGCTGTGCAGGTCATGTCTCTCATGCTTCCTTTTGCCTGATGTAAGTAGTTTTCTACCGTCTGTTGCTTTTGGTACACAGCTGTATCACGAACTCCCAAGTTTGGAATTGATTGCATTTTCCATTGCTGGTTCTCCCTTTGCTGCATTGTTTTGAGATCCACAAACCCCTAATTGCAGTGAATGATAAGATGTCAAATTAGTTACTGGGTCAGGGGTGTGCATCAAAGCAGAGATAAGTTGAAGGTGCAAAGCTGTCGACCATTTTGACAATGGAATTTCTGATTAAAAGCAATTCAGCCACAAAACAAAAGCAGTGTACTCCATGGCTAAAGTAATGAGTTTTGGAGTTTGGAAGTACTGTAAACACATCTAATTCAGTTAATTGTTGGTTAAGCTTCTTTTTCTTGCACCATACAACCGCCAGTATAAACGGTATTTTGTTCTTTGATTTGTATGTTATTAATATGCAGGAGAATGTAGTAGTTTGTAAGACATGGGATTACTTCCATCTGGTTATTGTCTAGTAATATGTCTGTTCAATTGCATATGACACATCTGAAATCCTCCATTAGAGCTTTGCAATGGCATGGTAAAACCATCAAAGTAGGAACAATGTTTAGGACTGGGAAAATTTTGCCAGAAAAAATAAAGCTGCAGTTTCCAACCAATGATATTTTAAAAAAAATTCTGATGTTGTGTCATTGGCTACCGTCCAAAGAGAGACTTAGCATTAAATGGTGACATTTAGACCTTGTCTAACAGTAAAAGCACTAGTTTTTAAAATGCTATCAAATTAAAAATCAAAGTCCAAAATTGTGGCTTAAAATTTTAATTTCAATTTTTTTTCCTTCCTTAAACAATTGTGGACTTTTTCAGGAAAAAAAGGGAATATTGCAACAGAAAATTCCCGTTTTATTCCTATTTTAGCATTAAAGTTTGGCTATCTACCTCCCCCTATTTTTGCTTTTCCAATTTAGCACTTAGAGTTGACTTCAGTTTTAATCCCTTAAAATAGCATTTTATCTATATAATAGAGATCAAGCATTAAAGGCATTGCCTTGGGGGTGGCCTTGAGGGCCCCTCGATCCACCCTGCATGGACAGGAGTATCTAGTCTCGAACAACTAGAATCGCCACCACCACCACCATTCTAGTATAAAACACAACAAAAAACTTCATTTAGTGTTGTTGTTGTTGTTGTGGTGGTGGTGGTGGTCGTCGTCGACACAAGAACCTCAGTTGTTGTTGTTGTGGTGGTGGTTGACATTGTTATTATTGTTGTTGTGGGTATTTTCGGTGAGGTCCCGCATGGGTCCTACATTGCTGCAAGGAGCTGGCGTGGAGCAGTTGGCCTCTACGGCGCTTGAAAGAGCGGACTTTAATATTTTGGAGCTTCTTCAGCACAACGGGCTCCATCTCTCGTCGGCTGTAGCAGTTTCGCGTGATTGGGGTCTCATCAAGCACTTGCAGGCAGCTGCAGTTCTGCACCCAACTTCTGTTCACGAGATTGCTGAACTCGTTCGAGCAGTGGCATCTTCTTCTTCCACCAATCTCACTGTTGCCGCCAAAGGCGTCGGCCATTCACTAATGGACAATCCCAAGTATGTCCCGGTTTCTTTTTTGTTGGATTCTGCTGATTATCATCAACAGCTTGTCATGCTTGAATTGATAAGTGAGCAAGGTGGTCCTCGAGATTGCAGCTTGACGTGATGCATGCGATTGTTGCAGGCAGACAAGGGAGTAGTGATGGAGATGCCCACAATGAAGGGGATTATAAAGGTGATGGGATAGGCGAACAGCTGCAATGGTGCCAGATGAAGAAGTGTTCTACTTGGCAACCTTTCTGAGGAACACGCTGCCACTGGGATAGGTCTTGAAAGCATGCTGGATGAGAATGCCAGAATCCTGAGAGTTTGTGAAGATCTGAATGGAAAACACAACTTGCCAAAGTACATTGAAGAGGAGCAGTGGAAGCGACATTTTGGGTGTGAGAAGTGGACGACATTTGTGCAACATAAGCACATGTTTGATCCTCATGCCATTCTGGCTCCAGGACAGAACATGTTTCGCAGGAATCAAAACGCCCCCGGGCTGGACCAGCTGCTGTTGCTTCCTTCAGATTCTGCTTCGTCATGAAACTTGACTTCTTGCTTGTACATACAGCACTGAGAATGAACTTTGATGCCGTCAAAACTTAGTGCCATTCATTCATTCATTCATTCATGTCAATCAAGAATCACTACAGGTCAGACACCACTGAGACATTATCAAGATTGTGATATTACATGATTTTCCACAATCTGACTTTTCAAGTTTTCAATTCTTTTACAACCCATTGTCCAGACTCCAAATGTGATTTGTGATGGGGCTCAATGAGGTCTACTGTATGAAATTACTCAGTATCAATGTAACTTGATTTCTGCCATAAAATCAATCTTGGACTTCAATGTTTTATTTGGATTACTAGTGACAATCAAACTAAGATAAGATCATAACATTAATATATTTTCACTTGTTCGTTCAATCCTACATTAATATCAAAACAAAATTCCATGATCATATAAATTTTCCACATGAATCATTTTCTCTTTGGTTATTAATTCTATAACATGAAAATCAATCTTCCCCTATTGAGATATTTTTATTTTTATTTTTGTATCAATTACACCAGGAAATTCGTGAAACCATATCAATCTCAAAGATTTTTAAAGAGGCTTTTATGCAATTCAATGTGACCTACATTAAATTAAAATATGTGTTGTTGGTGGTGCTTGGGAAGACAAAAACATTCAAATTCCACATGTGATGATTAAAAGGTGTTAATATGAAAAACAAAATATCAAAGGGTTCCAATGTGAAATTATCAAGATGGAGTTGTCATTCAAAAGGACAACCAATTATGGAATCTAAAGCTACTCCCCCTAAACTAAACTAGGTCCAATGTATCTCATCATTGGAATTACACAATCTACACAAATTTAAAATTTATTTTATTACTAAAATTTTAATGATTAGTGATTTTTAACCATGTTAATTTGAAGCATGCCTTTCAACACAACTTTGTAATCCAAAATTATAAACAATTTTTTTGAATAATAAAAGTCAATAATTTTCAAACTTGGTAGAAAACTTTATGTTGTGTGTTGTAAGCTCCATGATTGGAAATTGCAAAGTTTCCTGGATCTATAATCAAGGTAGTCCTTTGCCTTTGCCTTGTGGTCCTTTCCTTTAAAATTTCAAGATTTTGATATTTTTATATGATTTGGTTTTTTCATCAAGGTCATCCAATGAACATGTAATTTCATAGAAGGCGACATGTTTTTATTGTATAAAGTATTTGAAATCAACTATATGATTTTATGCATTTAAAAAAATTCTTTAAAAAAAATTTATTGTTTAAACACTTGATATAATTAGTTTATAAGACTCAAAATAACATTTACATAGTATCCAAATTATTTAAAATATTTTTATTAATTTAACAAGATATCATTTTATTTATTGGCATACTAGGCGTACTCACAATTAGGGTACTACTTTTTGACCATAGGACTCAAAGATTTTGTTTTTGCTATCTTCCAAATATAAAATTAAATGAAATAAGTTTAAATGAGAGATATTGGATAATTCAAATTATGATAATTTTCATGGTGGTGGTGATTTTTCACATGTGTATGCAATTATGCATAAATATTTTAATAGAAAACCAGAAATGGAAAAAAAAAATATTTAAGTTTTTATACAACTTAACATGGTTTCTTGCATGAAATTTTTTTGCACATTTTGTTGACACTTGGGGCCACAAATTTTAAGCTTAATGAATATAAAAAATCAACCAAATGGGGAAAAAAAAATCATTCTCTAACTTGTTGCCTTTTTAGAATGGAATTTATAGTTTTCAAAAAAATTATATTGTATATTATTTGATCAAATGCATTATATGAACATTGCCAAACATAGATGTATGCATTACTTATTCATGAAAGAAAATTGAAATCAATTGCATTGTTTAATACATTCCTTTTTGTTCTTTTAAAATGAAAATTGCAATCAAGACAATGATTCAAATTACTTAAAAAGACTCAAAAGGACATTTATATTATATCCAATTTATTCTTAGATTTTTTTAATAGATTAACATGATATCATTCTAGTTATAGTCATATAGCAATCCCTTACAATCATGAAATAATAAACATAATAAAAATCCAAAATAGTCCTTTGCCATCCTTTTTTCAATAGACCATCCTTTTGAATACCTTGATCATGAATATGCCCTACAACAATCCATTGCAACTATAATAATGTAAGATAAACAAAAATCCAAAGTTGTCCTTTGAAGTCCTTAAAAACTTGAAAACTTTTTTTTGGTACCTTAATGTGAATGGATTCGTATGAATTCCCAAATTTTAATCATTTATAATTTTTTTAATAAGAAAACAAATATGCCATATCTATTCGTTGCATATTTATTCAAATTTTTTAAAAAACTTGTACCATTGGAACTAATTCAAATTGTGCACCAAATTAAATTTGCCATTATGGAATTCCTTGAACAAATTAATACAAAATTGCCAAATTATTGAACATTTTTATCTTCATTTATTTTTCCTTTGTAGCATTTTCTACATCATATGCTTATGTTTGGAATGTCATTTACACAATTAATTATCATCCCTAATTTGCCAATGTACTTGTACACAATATTATATATTTTAATTGCCTTACTTATTAACCTTTTATATGTGTAGGGAAAATGTAAAATAATTGGTAAGCATTTACCCCTACCTTTACCTTGTCAATAATTGAAAATGTTGGTCATTTACCTTTACCATTATACATAATATAAATGAAATCTTACCTTCATCTTGATTGGGAGTTTTTTTTCAAATCAACATAACTTTAAATTTGGCTAATGTATATTGTTTAACAATATCATTTAAATTTACTTGACAATATGATAAAAATCAATATACCCATTGATTACTAAACACAACCCATTTTGCTAGAACCTTAATGGAATAAACCAATAGCTCCTAACACACAATCCCATTGAAAGTTTATTGTGATTGAGTTGTGAATTAACCACAACTTGAGTCCATGTTGGGTTCACTATAACAAAAAAAATCACTTTCAACTAGAGGAAACAAGTTGGGTTTTGCAACTTCCAAAACAACTATATAATCAAAATGGAAGTTGCAAAACCTAAGATGGCAATTGTAAATCCTAAAATAAAAAATTTACAAAACCCAAGTTGAAAGTGAATTTTTTTGTTGTAATAGTTTTATCTTGTAAATAACCTTAGATATAAAATATAGGTCCTTTGAAGTAGGTAGCATAAGATTATATAAGTAGATGCACAAAGATGGTTGGTATGTAGGTAAATCATTAATGGGTCATTAGTAGTTTGGTAATAAAAATAAAAATAAAGTGAATGACCATGGTAAACCAAGGATTTGAAACCCATTGATGAAAAAATGTTTCCTATTCAACAATCATTCATCTTTCATGGTGAACTAATGGGTTGAACTAAGTTCAATCTTGCCACTAAGGCCTATATTATAGTAGAACCCATGGTTTTGACATGTACAATTTTTCACTCATAAGTACATCATTCTTTGGGATTCTAATTAGTTTTGAATGAATCACAACTAACTTACTAAGGTTCTAGCTTATAACGTATCCTATAAACCCTCCATAGGTACTACTTGCCTATGTAAAGGCTTATTCAAACTTAGAATTAACCATTTGTCAATAAAGTTGTTAATGATTTAAAAGATTCCAAAAAATGTGGTAGGTAACTAGTTATCAAACACCAATAGTTATAGTATAAAGATCACTCATCACCATTCAAACCTAATAAATTTTTTTTGATATGTAAGCTACTAATCTCTAGCTTTGCATATTTATTCATGATAATATTTTGTTGATAAGAAAAAAGTTGAAGTTCCATCATCGTGCCATGCAACATTTATTTTCTTTTGGCATGGCATTAAATTTTGCATAATGATGCTTCAATTTTTACACTTTACTATGCAAGGAACTTTCATTTGTGTTTGCACATGCTTTTTTCTTTTACTTTTAGCTCTTTGATCAAGTTATGTTTGTTTCTTTAATTCAAGTTTTGGTCATGTTTCTTTCCTCTTGTTTTGGAGATCGTTTTTAATTTCTTCTATCTTTTGCTCCCCAAGTTTTTCAAATCTTCATTCTAGTTGTTGGTTGTCATGTGATGCCAAGTTTTTGTCTTTTACTTATAGAGCTCTCTTAGATCTTCCTTGTAGTTCTATTTGTGTCCAGTACCAACTTTTTGTGATCTTTGCAATTGTTTTATTGATGGCATTAAATTGTGCATGCCACTAGTTTCTTCTTTCATTTTCTTTCTAGACTTCCCTTCTCATTTTCCTTTTGTTTTTGTTTTTTGCATGTTATAAATGTTGAAATTCAAATGGTGCAAAATCAAGAGGTGTCTAAAGTTTGTTGAAGTTCTATGGTGAAAGCTTCGCATTGTTGAAAATTTGTGGTGTGAAAGCTATGAGGCTCTTGGAAAAATTCAATTACAAGGAAAAAAAACATCAAACCATTGATGGAAGTTGCAAATGTTAATAAATTGTTGCATATGTTTTGAAAAGTTAGTTTAATGATAGTGTTAAAAAACAAAATGTTCATTTTTTAAAGATTTGAGTCCCATTGATGTTTGCTTAAAAAATTTCAACACAAAAAAAAATGTTATTATTAGTGATGCCACATTAGTAGCCAACTCAACTTGTATCCCCAAACAACAAGTTTAAATTCAATTGAATACACATTGGTTGAATTTATTCAGATTAATTTGAATTCAACCAAATTATGAAAATTCAATTACGAAAAAATATATGTTAATTTGCCTTTTCATGTTATCCATGTCATTAGAATTGAAGTGAAAGTTGACTTTAAAAACAACTCAAAACAATTCAATTCTCCCATTCTTACAACAATTTGATTGACCACATAAAACACTATTGTTGTAGAGTTAGTAAACACAAGCTTAAGCCACAAAACCCCCTTTTTTTTTAATGTCTTTTACACTAACATTATACCCATTGCCTAAATATAGACATGGTTAAAAAATGAGACAAGGTTTGAAAATGAAACTTTACATGTGCACAATTGAGATAGGTTGTGAAGAAATCATCTTAGATTTTGCAACCAAAAAAAAAAATCTAACCCAAAAAGGGCCATCCAGAATATTTATTAATGCATTTTAATTCGCAAAAAAGGAAACCCATTAAGAAACTCAAAATTCTTTATTTGAAAAGTTCATGTGGGAAAAAAAAAAGTTTTGGAAATAGGTTAAAAGGTAGGGCTTATGTGTGTTCACTCTTGTGATAGATAGCATGTGAAGAAATCATGAAAGATTTTGCACACTAGAATGATATCTGACCCAAAAGGGCCAACTAGAATAGTTATTTATGATATTTATTAATTCATTTTCTTTACTATAAAGAACCCATTAAAAATCTCAAAGTTCCCCCAATTGCAAAAATTGATGCCCAAAATTAGGGTTTGAAGATAATTAAAACAAGAGTGACTTTACACACGTGCACACCGGGATGACTAAAATCTGACCCATTAAGGGCCAGTGTTTTATTTGAGACAAATTTTGTGGTTTTCTCCACCAAAACAAATTAGGAAATTTAAAAAAAATTAAAAAATGTAAATTGGACTAAATTCTCTAATTTCTGGGAAAATCCCGCCAATTTTTCGATAGTAAAAATTTGAATAAAATCCCTTTTATTTTATAAGAATCATCCCCAAAAAACTATTTTATTTGTAATTTTTATTTCTATTTTTTTCCCCCAAAAACTATAAAATCCATTAAAAGTTCCAAATTTCCGGATAACGGGGCGGAAAGTTGGTGCGAAAAATTAGGGTTTGGAGATGCGTGTGTTGGCCATGGCGGGGATGGAGAGCTGGAAATTAGGGTTTTGGAGATGTCGTTCACACCATGGCTGATGAGATCGAGAGCCCCCACGAGCAGCGAGAGTTGGCGTCTCCTGCACCAGCTTCTTCTCAGCGTGACCCGGGTGACAAGGACCGGGGTTGGCTTCGTGTACATAACGTAGGAGGCTCGCTTACATTCCTTCTCCAGGTTTTTCCTTTCCCCCCTCTTTTCTTCCAAACTCAGACAATCCGCCTTCCTTTTGTGATGTGGTTTTTCAAGGTTGTTTGTTTTTTTTGGGTTCATTTTTCCCCCCTCGTCTGTTTTCTTGCTTTTTTCTTTATTCGTTTTGTGTGTGCGTGCTTGTGTTTTTTTTGGGGTTGCAATTCGTGTCTTTTTAGGGGGTTTTACATGCTCCTCAGTTTGTAGAGGCTTCCAGTTTTAGTCACAGTGAGTGACACGAGACTTTGGAGCTTCGGTTGAGTTTCTAAAGTGTAATTTTCGGTATACCCCTGGGCTTTACTTTTGTTATTTTTTTAAAAAATATTTTAAAATTTTTGAATTTTAGCGGTCAAATGATATGAATTCGAGCTCAAGAAAGGCCTGAAGTGAATTTAGGGTTCGCAGGAGGTTTCGTCTATGGGTTTTTTTTTTATTGGCTGTAGAAGAACAGTGTAATTATTTTTTGAGTTTAAGAAGTTTTCAGAGAAACGGTGGGAAACTTGTTCTGGACATGTGAGCTCACAAAAAGGCTTGGTAAGGGTTTTGGTTCTAGGGTTTTTGTTTGTGTGTAGTATGAGATCCAAATGATGCTGCCATGAGACTTTTTCATGTGTCCAGATTTTTGAGAATGTTGATAATCACCAGCCATGATCCATCCTGGATGGGGCCAGATTGCTTTGGTGGCATGGGGTGTGAGGCAGCTTCGCAGAGTCCTGGCCAGGCGACAACATGATGAAAAAAAACCAGAGGGTCCTAAGCAGTCATCATTGCCTGTCAAGTCGATGGAGCTTCCTTTGTTTGCTCATTTGAGCCCGTTGGCAGTCCAAAAACTCATTGAGCTTGATCCCACTCCTTATATTCTGATCGATGTCCGATTTCCAGATGCATCACAGTTGGATCTGATTCTGTTTGACAATGTCATACAAATTCCAGGTACACTAGAATCAACAATTTGCATCTGTCAATGCTGTTCTTCTTTCTTGTCACTGAGTTTAGACCTAACTGATCAATGCTACATGACCATTCATCCCTTTGTAATAGAGCTATGCTTTGCCCATCAGCTTCATCAAATCACATATCCATCATTTGACTGGATGCACCACACTTGTGTGGTTTCTTCTAGTTGTAGCTGGTTTTCTCATGCACAGTATTGATTCTCAAGGGTTCACTGTGTGCCTTAGAACCTTGTCACTCCCACTGTGTATCTTAAAACCTTGTTACTTTGTGCATGTGTAGAGTCAGAGGTGAGAGCTTCTCTACAACTTTCTCCAGTGGATTGGAACAAGAAGTTTCCTTCAGTGCAAATGCCTAAGCAGGACGACTTGTTGGTATTTATCTCCACTCGGGGTAAGCGGGCTGGTAGAGCTGCAGCCATTGCCAGCAACCTGGGCTATAGTGGGTATGCCACATTTTCTGTTGATTTTTCTGGTTCTTCAGCTACATTTATGGCGTTGTTTGCTGTTTTACCCATGTGCTCAGCTCTTGAGTTCTGAACCAATAGGTTTTTTGTTTCCTCAAATTTCATGTACAAGTTTTTGTGTGCATTTCATAGTGGAGTTCTTATACCCATGAAAGCACATTGATTTCCACTTCATGGCTGAAGGACTGCAGGTGTTGTGTCTTGAAGGGAGGGATTCAGGCTTTACAATCATCAACAGGTGCTTCTAATACAGAATGCTTGCAATATCTCAACAGGTAATTGACCTTGTATCTTATGTAATTGCTTATCTCTGATGGAGAGTACTGGATCACACTACTGTACCTATCAAATAGCTGTAACAAGTCAGCTGTGTAAATTACCAGAATACTGTTTTGTCCTATGACCAATTACCCAACAAAAAAACCTGCCAAGTACAAAGTCTTTGTCTAATATGGTAGGTGGTACTTGCTTTATCCTGATTACAGAGTCTGTATTAGATCACCTTGCCCGAGGACTGCCCTTTGCTCTTTCTGCCATTGGCTGCTGCATGTCATCTTTAGTCATTCCTATGAAAAAGGTGTTATGGCCACCTATTTGAGGGGTGTTCTGGGGGAGAATCCTGCTTTCCAGTGTTTGTTTTGGTTTACATGTTGGCTCCTCAGCATATCCTTTAGTGGGTATCATTTCAACAGAAGTTCTTTATCTTTTGCATTTTCTTTAATGTTACTGTTCATTTTTCTGGGTTAGTTCAGGTATCTAAGAGTGCTTCAGGTGATACAGGGATGCAGTTTTCGTCCTACTACATGACCAGGAGAAAATGGATAATGAGGGTACAATGAGTCCAAACACACCAAGATTTATCGATCTGCGCAGGCATGATGAATTAGCTCTATTTGGCCAAATTCCAGGATCTCTTCATTTACAAGGTATAGTAATATGTGGATGTAGGAATGGGTTTTGCTTCAATCCTCTCTGTGATAGCATACTTCAACTGAAAGTTTGGCAGGGTGTTTGTTTCATAGCTTGAAAGCACCTGCCTGAAGTAATCAAGGATGATATTATATACTCAGATTTGAAGATGTTTTCTTCATTGACATTTCAAAAGTTTGATTGGATGAACAATTTGTGTGATGTAGTGCAGGAGTGGCCTAAGGCACTAGCTATGGATTCCAGGGCATGGGAACAAAGTTTCAAGTTTCCAAAATTAGGAAACGATGATCTTGTCATTCTTCATTGTATGGATTGCCTACACTTCTGCTTCTCCTTGCACAAACTCATCATGCTATCCCAGGATTTTATAACTATGATGGGTGGTCATGTACAATCCTCACCTCTGGCTGACAAATCAGCAGTATCACATAGGTTTGGGTTTTAAGGTGAATTATGATCTGTTGGGGGTCAATGCTTGGTAATAAGCAAGGATGACTACAGTGGAATAGGTATGGGACTGGCAGGTGACTGTATTAATTATCCACAATAGAGGAACTACTTCAGAGGTGAAACCTGTAATTTAGAACCTTTGATGGCTATAACTAGAGGGGTATTTTGCATCAAGTGCTGTATTGGACTAATTGATCAAGCTTTGTTGCTTTGAACAGGTAGATCTAATAGACGTGCCTCTTGGGCTGCCTATTTGGCCCAGGATGCTGGCTTGAAAAGGTATTAAACTCTCTTGTGTACTTCCTTTTCCTTTGCTGATAGTAAGGTATGCTACTTGAGCTCACTTTACTTTTTGACCAAAAACTCTTGACAGGGTTCTTTTGATGATTTATATTACCCATTGCCATTGGATATGAATTCCAGATTTGAAACTAGAATTCTGCATGTTTGTGGTATGGGTGATTCTCCCATACAGGGCCCCATTTCAACCAGATAGGATGATGCACACAGTTGTATCTGGAGGGAGCCTGCTTGGTCAACTTTTGACCAAATAGAGAGAAAAAGTACTCTTTGCTACCTCAGTTGGTTTATTGTGGGAAAGAGGCTGAAATTCTAGGCGTTCATTTATAACTATTTATGTTCTTTCATGTGAAGGTGTTTTGTATATAAGCAAGGGGTGTTCGGATGGCGAGTGGATCATGCAGTTTTACCTTATGAGAGCTATGAACTGGTAACTTTATATCATATCTGGGGGTTTTTTTTTTTCAAATTCCTTAAGTAGGTCCATTGGTGAGGATCCTCAACACTAGTTAGCATTAAATGACAACTGGACTAGGTGGGCAGTAGCATTTTTGCAAAAGTGCTGCTACAAGTGGCAACCTAGGAAGTGCCTAGGTCTAGATGTGGCTAATTTAATTATTTTTATTTCGAAAAATGGTGAAAAACTCCTCCAAAAATCACAAATTTTTCATTTCTGAAATCAAATTCATCAAGTTGTGAAAATTTGCCACAGAAAAAAATACTGTTTGCATCCCTTTCAATCTGCTTATCAGCTCTTGTACATTGACCATTCTAGGGCCCTGATTGGCATTTAATGATTGGCTATATGGTTGCTAGTGGTTGGGGGTGATCATACAGGGTTCTAATTGTGAGCTGATAAGTTTCTAGGGTTTTGATCAATTTTAGGAAAGCATATCCTAACATTGTCTTTGCTTTGGCAGGAGGATGTGCCTCCAGAACCAGTGAAATTTGATGTTGAGGCAATTAATGTTGAAGCTGGGAAGCATGAGCTTCAGATGTTAGGGCTCCTCAAAATCCAAAGCTAAGTTGTCCAGTGTCAAACAGCTCTGTTCTTCGGTTCACTGTTTCAACACAATTGTGTGAGAGTTCAGTGTGGGAATGGTGGCATATTATATCAGGTTTAGTATGAAATCCTTTGTGTGGAATTTCTGTGTAAGAGCCCTGTATTGGCTCCTAAGATGCATTTGCAGTATTGAGTAAGTTCTTTATTTTCTTTTCCTTATGATTGCAGGGTGGATCTGGGATTTCTTGGGGGTACTTGCTGCTCTTAAATTATAGGTTGATTTTGAGTAACTTTTTGCAGTTGTCATGTAATCCTTTGAATTGGCAGAATTAGCACAGATGCAATTATGAAAGCTCTGAATTGCATTAAGCCAATGTACTTTTTGTTTAGCAGGTCCTGGAGTGCTGTGTCCATTTGTTGTAATTGTTGCTGTTTTCTTTTGGACAAAGCTTTGCTGCGGCAAGCGTTACCCCTTCTAACAAAGGGTGGCCCGGAAGGCTCCAAGGCCCAACTAAAACCTTGGTGTGAACAACCCTCCGGGGGAAACTGCAAAGAGCATAGAAAAACGCTCACCAACCTAAACAACAAGCAAACACCCAAACGTAAAAGCAAGGGATCACCCTAATAGACCCCGCAACGTAAAAGCAAGGGATCATCCTAATAGACCCCGCAGAGTGATGCACATTCTGAAAGAATATTTCTGATTCTTGCAGGTGGACTGCACCCTGTCAGTGTAGTGAAGCTATCTTGGTCTTCAGCTATTTAGTGAATGTCTTTGGTTGACACAGTGTGCACCAGAATAGCATGAATAGAGTTGGTTGTGCATTTCTTGAGCAGGAAATATAGCTATTCAAGGGAGAATTTGATTGCCAAGTCACTGAGTAATTGAAGGTCGAATATTTTGTGATAAGATTTGAGAGGTGAATTGATTTCCTTTCTCCCAAATTCTCAGAGCTGAAGAGAAACTATTTGGTATATGGTTCTATGAACTTTCATGTCATCCAATGTCACATCTCCACAGTGAGAACTGAGAAGCTAACCAAAAGTAGGAAAGGGAAATGAACTTGATTTGAGGTTACATTGTTGGGAGCATCTGAGTGCAAAAAAATTGCTGAGCTTAAACCTCTTTCTTGTGTTAATGAGTGGCTCATCATCATGAAATAGCTTTGCACTTGGCAAGTTCAAACCAGCAACAGTTATAATGGAAAGTGTCCCATGAAGTTCCTGAAAAAAGGAACTTCATGGTGGCCACTGACACATGGTGAAAATTTATCAAAACGTGGCACTAAATCAAGATTAAAACCCTTTTCTTATCTCAATAAAATTGTAACAAAATGTGGGACCAAATGAAGATGGAATCTTTCTCTCTTGGCTTAACAAGTGGGCTCTTTGTATACCAGCTTTGTCCTTTATGGCAAGTTCAAGTTTGTATTGGATGCGTATGAAGCTGAAACCCTGGTGTATAGACTGGTCCTGGTATGAAAGAACTGACCAATGGGTATGACCTGAGGCAATGAGTGTCATACCAATACTTGCTCAGTAGGGACTTAATGTAATACCAATTTGATACCAGATTTATATCTCTCTCAATACTAGGTATACATTGAGTCACAGGATGTGCAAACTGGAGGGCTGCAAATGTTCTTTTGAGTGTCAGAAGTTAAGGAGAACACAGAAATCACAAGAAGAGGATGAATGATTGTTTGCTTTAAAAAATTTGAAAAATATCTGTACACCCCTCTCAGTTCCAGCCTCATATATTCCTCATTTTTAGTCCGGTTTAAGTGATTAAAAACCTGATGTGTGCACCAACTTGAGCTTTACAAAACTTCCTTGTACTCCAGAGGTAAAGATGCAACAATCAAAGAAATCCTAATCTGTTTTAATTCAGCCATTGTTGAACATTAAACCCCTTACGCCACCAAACACCACATATCTTCCTCAGAGCGATTTTAGCAACGTTGTAAATGCTAGTTGGAGGGTTACAAATATTCTTTGAGCTTCAGAAGCAGAGAACAATGTGTGAGGATTTGACCTCCTTTGAGTTCTTGGGTGTTTAGATGCTGGCCGATCTACCGTACCAAAACAAGACTGATATCAAAGTTATAATAAAAAGAATACCAATACCAGGCTGGTACCAATTTTTAACGAAAGATTTGATACCAGTACTAGGTTCAAAAGTTGATACCTGCCTAACATTGGTTCAAATCAGGAACGACAATTACATTACAAAATGAACTCACAGTTTATAGTAGCATCTAGTGAACATTTCTCAAAATGCAAGATCAAATGAAAATTATATCATCCCTTAGTCTTTTCCTTACAGGCGGAGCCCACACATATTCAGACAGAAGATTATTTCACCAAAATTGCAAGTCTCAAGTTTTGCTTGAGTTGATACTTCACCTAAAAGCACACACCCCCCACATATGCAAAGGTATGGAAACAAGATGTAAATATACAATAATCATGAATTTTGCTCTAGAAATATTGAATGTAAGTGAAATGCAAGTTTGCTCTTTTTTTACTAATTTAGGAGCATTGTTTGTTCCATAGACACACATGGTAACATTTATCTCAAGTTGGAACATCTTGTCATAACCCATTGGTAACAACATTCGTTTTTAACCTGTTTTAGTTGCATTTGCTTATTTCAACAATTTACGGTGCTCCTACCTTACATTCTCTTGAATCTCTTGTCATATAAGTCATAACCCTTTTGGTAACAGCAATTGCTTTCAACCTGTTTTATTCACATTGCTTGTTTTAATGGTTTATGTTGCTCCTATTTTACATGCTCTCAAACTCATATGACACATATTCTCAACCAACTTGCAACTAATAAAAATGGATTCCCTAGAGAAATGGGCAGCTTAATAATGTCTAGATTTTTAGATCAGATGTTATTTGATCAGCAGGTGTTTAAGCCTCAAGTAATAAGTGAATGAGCCTGGCAGGACGGATAAATATGCAGAACTTACTTTTTAGCTCCTTTAAGTGTGTTTTTGGCAGCAGCTTTCAACAAGCCAGTTTTTGTGAGTTTGGAAGCCCCAGCTGGGGATGCTTTTGGGTTTAGAGCTTTGCGGAGCTTGGTGACTGTCCAAGCTGTTGCCACCACATGCCCAGCAGTTGCCAAAGTTTCTTCAGCTACCTTGGCAGCAGAGTCTCCAAACCTGTCCCCAAAAAAAAAAAAAACTCTAAATTTCTTAATCTCCAAGCCTGCCCCCCAAGAACAACAGTAACCTTAAATCACAAGAAAGTAACCACTTTGATTGTACAAGTATTAACCAATTGGGTGGTTATTACAAACAGGAACAGACCCCCAGCAGGTTTTAGAATTCATATTGCAGTTCTATAAAAATCAAATAACTAGTTCTGGTCTATAAAATTGACTCTCTTTTTTCCCGAAAAAAATCAAAAAAATCTGCCATAAAACTCCCAGTGGCTTTCATAAACACCAAAGGTTCTTCAATGGTTTTGAAATAACCAGAATCAGCAGTTCTATGATTTCAACTTTTTTTCCAAAGAACTGGAACTGACATTTTCTGAATCTGGAATACTAAAAAAACCAGAATCAGCGGTTCTTTTAAAGAATTAAATAACTGCACAAACACTGGCATTTGCCATCATAATATGGAGGCCAGAGTGAATCGGCACCCACCAGCGCACCGTCCACTGGACACTGTTATAACTTGGTTGTGGATGAACCTCAAAAGAGAGTTGATATTTGGTTTTGCCCTGGTCACCCATTCTATAAGATATAGGTCCTACATTTAGGTAGATAGGTAGGAAAATAGGTGGCTTCTGGGATTTAGGGTAGTAGATGGTTTAAACTTTTCTTAAGGGCTGTTTTTACTAGCTACGTACTTACAACCCACCACAAGTTGGGGATGAAAGAGGGATTAAAGGGTCAAACAAGGGCCCAGAGACAGGGTGACATTAGAGATATCCGCAAATTCACCCTTGTCTTTGGGCCTCCTTTCAACCCCTAACCCTTCTTTTAGTGGTATCCGTAAAGTAAGGAAATTTTATTAAATCTCAGTATGAAATGCTGAATCTCAGCATTTAACGCACAAGGTTCTAGAGGAATCATAGTAGCTATACAGGTAGGAGCAGTAAAAATCTAAGTAGCAGCAGTGGAGGCGCTCATGAAAAAAGAAAGACAGGGTGAAACTCAGGAACCATCAAAATTGATGGTTTTCTGAGTTTCACTTCCCCATTGAATGTTAATGCAGTTTTATTCAGGTTTTTTAAAAATCTCACCCTATGTATGACCAAACTCAGGGTCCTGGTGCTGTCTTTTCATAACTTTACGGATATCTCTATTGTGTACAACTCTATTAAGCAGTAAATTTTCTCCTTGCACTTAAAACCTCTTACAGCTATATGCCTTACACGGCCTCACCAAGGCTGAGAAATTTGACCACAAATATCATGAAAAGAGAGATAGGAAAACATTAACCTGTGTCCAACAACATTTTGGGTCATTATGGATGTTGATTGTAGAATGTCCCTGCTCGTTTTCTCAACCGCATCAAATAGCTTCCCTGCAAAACAAAACAAAACAAAACAAAATGTCACTGAAGGTTGACCCCTTCTACAACTCTTATCAACTTCTACAACTTGTACAAAAATGAGATGGAAACTAACTAAATCTCCACTAACTGGATCATGCAACCTAGCATCCACCAGTGCAGCATCCATTGGAAACCCATTCTGACTTGGTTGTGGATGAAACTACAAGAGAGTTACCAAAAGTTCCAAATCTATCCTCTAAACCCTCCTACTTCCCCCTCACATTACCTAGGTAATTACCTATGTGAGTAGGTAGTACCATACATAAGCAGCTAGGGAATGTATGTGGTTACTATGTAGGTAGTTAGGTAAGTAGGTAAGGCACTTGGTGGCTATTAGGTAGGTAGATACTAGATACATGCAGATGGATAGTATATATACTTAGCTAGTACATGGTTGACCACCTCGGTCATCTATGGGACAGGAATACAATGAGAAAGAGTTTCCTGTCCACATACCATCCATCCTACTTGGTGAGCTATTGGGTCCTTTGGCCCTAGTATCCCTCCTATTTGCTTATTGAAACCTAATGTCAATACATGCAACAAAGATGTGTAGAAATATGTTACTGACCAAAAGCATCCAGGGATACCAGGGCTACTTCCCCGGGCATCAACTTGAAAATTTTCTTCCCTGCCTTTGACTTGATAATTGCACCCTCAAAAAATCCGGTCGTCACTATGACACCAGTTAATACACCCTTTGCCACATTCTCGGTTGCCCTTGACATTCTCCTCACCCTGGACATAAGAGAGTAGAGACCCATCATGCCAAGTTATAACGTTTTGTCCCAATATCACATAAGGCTGATCAAAGTGCAGGTTTTTTCTCAATCCATTCATAATTTCCACATTTATAACATTTGCAGAAACTCTCAAAACTCAGAAGATTCAACCCAGAGTTTTTTGCAGGAAAAAGTGCTATTGTAGTACATAGGCTGTTTTAATTAATTTTTATCAGTTATGTTCAGCAATCAAAATAATAATAATTTACAATTTGACATTATACTAAATAATGAAGCCATTGTGCTTGAAACCAACATTTGGACTTTTGGCACGGCATGCGCATATTTTCCAGAATTTTTTGCAATTCCAAAAAATTAATAATTAGTGCCTAACCAGCCCAGGTACTACGGTATTTATTTTGGAGAACTAAAATCAGTTGGAATTCTTTACCACCATGCTAATGGGTTTTCAGCTTGGTTTTTAGTTTCTACCGGTGGTTTTCAGAGTGTTGGAAAAAGGTGGGAAAAGGAGTTACCGATGTAAATTACGCAGGACCCCTGGGCTAACATTGTGAGGCTTATTGTTCTCTTTTAATTTGCTCTGCATGTAAATGCTCCCATTGTCAAGCTTTGTCACTGTGGAGTCTCGCACCCAAAAAATCCCTTTCACGACTTGGCCAGAACCTGTTGCTATCGCCCTTGCCGCACTGGACCCATAATCATCCACATTGGGTGCCATGGTTGTCCAAAAGTCAGCTTGATTCCGCTCTGTAATGTCCATCTACACCACTGCAACACATAGTTGGAATCTGCTGATTCAATGGAAAAGAAGATCTCAATTGTTCAATTGACTTCTTTGCTTTCTACATAAAGAATTTCAGACAAATTCCATCCATTGGAAATGCCTTGTACCTCAGCAATGGATTTAACTATGAATGAGTTACCAAGGTCCCAACCTTATCCTGTAAATCCTCCCACTTCCACCTCACACTAGCTAGGTAACTACTTATGTAAGTGGGTAAGTACCATAGATAAGTAGCTACGGAACATAAGTGGTTATTATGTAGGCAAGCAAATAGGTAAGGCATTGGGTCGCTACGATGTATGTAGATACATGACGATGGCTAGTACATAGCTAACCACTATGGTTAGTAGTTATGCAACAGAAATAGAATGAAAAAGTCTATCCTGTCCACATACCATGCATCCTGCATGGTGCACTGATGGGTGCTAGTTCACTCTGGCCAAACCTCATATAAGCCCTTGCCATGGGTGCCTTTCACATTTCATCTAAAGCATAGTACCATAGAGTTCATGAACAACACAGTAACTACTCCCTAGAGCATAGGATAACATTGTGGACATACCTTTTTTCCTCTCCTGGTGACCTGTTGAGGGGGGATGACCATTCCATTGTAGTCATTGGGCTTACCATCAGTGGGTATATTCATGCTTCTGGAGGCTATATGGAGGCCTTCTTCGGGGTTCTTTTCCATCCATTCATCTTTTTCCTTGTCCTCATGAACTACGGTGGGTGATGAAAAATGGCTATAGTGCTCAAGCAATGAGTCAAGAACAGGGAGGGCTGTGTCACTCCCTTGCAATGGAAATGTTACTCCATAAGTCAAGACCTTGACATCTTTCCCCGAACTCTCATTCTGCCACAGAATTCAACTTCAGAATGTCAATAGTGATGTAGGAGATGATGACCCATTTGTGAATTTCTCGGATCAATGTGAATGAGAATACAGACAGAGTGGTTTAGGGTCTTTAGGGTTTCTAACTCATGGAAGGTCCTCAGGACAAGTACCTCAAATACAGGAAGGTCCTCATGATAGGTACCTCAAATACTGGAAGGTTCTGAAAGATAGGCCCTTCTCCTAAACTTAATGACCTCTGAGATTTTGATGACCCACTTGGTTGGGACCCACAGTGTTCCCCACAGTTGATTCACATCACTACAACATGTTCCAGGGACTGAGTGAACCAACACCCACCAACCCACCATCCACTGGATGCCCGTGATGATGCAGTTGTGGATGAACCTCAACTGTGTTAATATCTAGTTTCACCTTGGTAACCCAATCTGTAAGAAGCAGGTCCTATATACAGGTAGACAGGTAGGAAAATAGGTGGCTACTATGTAAGTAGATTATTTATATAGATCAGGGCTGTTTCTACTACCTACTAACAACCCCCTTGCTTTAGACTCCACTGGTTACACTCTAAAACAAGAGGGTTATTCATAGGTAGGTAGTAAACACAGCAACTAAGCTAACCACCATTGTTAGCTAAAGAACCAGAACCAAACAGAGAACTGTTTCCTGACCACTTACCATCCATCCACCATCCATCCTTCATGGTGGGCTGCTGGGTGCTGGTTCTGGCCATTCCATTAGTTGATTGACAGGTTCTGCTAGGACATTTTTAGCTTGTCAAAATGCCCATTTGCAGATTTTGTCAAATAAGGGTGCCTTCAACTACACTAGCAGAAATTGCCGAGGTTTTTCCCCTTAGGAAAAATAAACCCTAATAGATCAGACACCAAAACCTGTTGCAAGAGGGGGCAAATTTTTTTCTTTTTACCTCATTTTGGTTGTTGTCACCATTGGGGTGAGGGGCTTCATCATCATCATCATCCATCATGACTGGTGTAAGGGGAAGTGAGAAAAAGTAATGGGTGGGATCAAGCTTCACAGTGGGCATGTCCTTCAGCACTGGCCAATGCAAGTTGTGACCCACATTGGCAAGCACTAAAATGCCATTCCCTTTCTGGGTGATGCGCACAATGGAGAAAACCCCAGTTGCCAAATGTGGACTCTCTTCATCATCAACCATATGCACAACAGTCCCTGGAATTGATACCAAGCATTCCTCCTCACCTTGGTCGTCTTCTTCTTCTACAGCAGCAGCAACAACACCAGCTTTATCCTGCTCCCCTTCTTCATCTTTATCTTCAAGCACACCATCTAAGCCAACTTCCTCCTTGTTTTCTTGTCTTCCAACACTTGCAAGATCTTCATCATCTTGGCTTGGTTTTTTTTTCTCTGGGTTCTCTTCTTCTATTGACTGTTGTAGTGGTGGCCCAGTAGTCTTCACCATCTCTGGGTTTTGGGACCCCTTTGGCAACTTAGGATCTTTAGAACTGTATTGTGAAGCTGGGGGCTCCTGAGAGTTTGAACTTGGATTCTCCAAATTTTGTGCTTGACTGCTTTTCATTTGTTGACCTGATTCTGCTGCTGCCGGAGGAGGAGTAGGATCTTGTTTGTCTTGATCCTCACTCCTACTTATGTGTTTCCTAATCCACTGCATCACTGCATTCACTTTTGATGTATAGGTATAAATTTCTACCACAATACACACACAAAAGAGGGAGAAAAACTCAGTGGATTGTAGCAAACTTCATAGTTAAAAGAAATCCAATCGGAGTAGATCTTGCTCTTTCGGATTGTCTACCAAAAACCCACAAGGAATTGGATGGATACCTTGATGGTCATGTGGGCTTTGAGTGGAAAGTTTTCAACGTTTTCTAACATTTCTTTCACAGCCAGAATTTCCATCAAACATTCCTGAAGATTACCTTCACCAAAACAAAGAAAAAAAGAAAGACTCATATAGAATCTCTCAAGCTCCATTGAATGTGCTTCAATGCCTGCACAATTTCAACTTGCAATTCCGGGAAACCGAAAATAAATCCCACTTACCAAAATTGTCGGATTGATGAAGAATATTTTCGAGCCTCGAGGAATCCACTTAAGCTTTCCTTTCTTTCGTTCTCCACCAAGTTTTTTCAACCCTTGAAGAACCCACTCAAGCTTTCCTTCTTTCTTCACCGGATTTGTTCAAAACGAAAGAACCCACTCAATCTTCCTTTATTTCTTTCTTTCTTCACCGAATTTGTTCAAAAAAGAAAGAAGACCCACTCAAGGTTTCTTTCTTTCTTCACCGAATCTGTTCAATTCTTGAAGAACCCACTCAAGCTTTCCTCCTGTCTTCACCGGATTTTTTCAAAAAGAAAGAAGACCCACTCAAGGTTTCTTTCTTTCTTCACTGAATTTGTTCAATTCTTGAAGAACGCACTCAAGCTTTCGTCCTTCTGTCTTCACCAGATTTGTTAAAAAAGAAAGAAGACCCACTTAAGCCATTCCTTTTTTATTCACCGGATTTGTTCTCAGCTCCAGCTGCAGCTTCAATTCCACAAGTAACTCCCCAACAAACTACACAGAAATCTCAGACTGCAATTACAAAGCCTCTCGTGAATTTGCGATTGCTGCAACAAAGATCGAGACCACAACAACCCACCTCTCCGTGAGACTGCAGAGAAACTTGCAAAAGAGGATTAACTGGGTTTAGGGTTAAAGGTCCTTCCGCTAAACTTCTGCATCAGCGCAATAAAGCAACGCCGTCAGATCGCGGACCCAGTACAGGACTGACCGTTGGATCAAAAGGATTGAGTTCGTCACCCACGAGATGGATGGATGGATGGATGGATGGAAATAAAATCCCTACTCTTTTCCCCTCTTTCCAAAACCCCTTTTCACATTAGGAAAGAGTTTCCAATCTCCACGTGTCAGAAGAAAGGAGGCAGACGTGCAAAAAATCACGACTATTAATTGTCATTCTGCCAAGTGGCAGTTCTCTAACCAATAGCAAGCCATCACGTAATGTCTTTTGAAACAAAAAATAAAAACACACGTGTTTTAGTGGATAAAAAGAGGGTTTTACTTACGTGCCACTGCGCCATGTGGAGGGATATTTGACATGCCACTTGGTATACTCAATGGAACATAGTTGAAATAAAATAAAATAATTTTAAAAAAAATTTAAGCAGTGCCTGAAATGGTGTTATGCATTATTATTGGCAATCAACTATTTATTATTGTGGTGGATGTTTGGGGAATGGAAATATATTTTTATTGTCAATGTTATTGTGCAAATGTAATCGTATTTGTGTCACTTAAAAGATAGATTGTTTAGGGTTAAGTCCAAAATGTTATGTTGATCACATATGTTATTGTGAAAAGGTCACATGATGAATCACATGTTTTGTTGGTTGACATTCCCATATGTGTATAATAAGTATTTGACATTAATTATATTAGTTAATAATTCTATGATGTCAATTAGTAATTTTCAATCATTGGTGCATTTGAATAATAGATTGTGCAATACATATTTAGGGTGAAGACATGTATTTTGACTAATATCCAATTAAAGTTGTTTATGAATACGTGTTGAAAACAATTGTTTAGGTATCTATATATAGTTGATTGCATATGTGTGTTGTTACTAACTTAATGATTATAGTTTTTGAATGTATAACATTTGCATTATCTCTACTAGATGTTTGTCATTTAACCACCCATTAGGATTGAAGAGTACGATTTCATTGTTTTTAGTTAATTGAAATTCTTCATGTTAATAGTTGATGATAACATCATCAATAATGTCATTGTTTGAACCATCATTTATTTTAATTTAAATTTTTTTTTTTCATTGTTGGATTTCAATGGGTAATGTTTGTGTTGAATGGTTTTATTTTCATTCGTTATATTATGTTCTGATAAATGTAGTCATTTTTAAGAATCTTTTTTTAAAGGTTTGCTTTGTGTATGTTTTGAATAGTTATATTTTGAAGGATTACAAGTCCATCTCTAAAACACAGATGTGATAATGTAATGTATATGTTGTGCATATTTAATGGCACATTATTAGGTAGTTGACGAAGCTCTATGATTAAATGATCAAAATTTTGTCTTTGTGTTTTAAAATCTATGAGACAAAAAAATGGGGCAAGTAGTAATTGATATCTATTGATTGTGAATGTTTTTAAAGTGTTTGAATCTAATATAAGTGGTAAAAGATATTGAAAGTTCCTTGATATGGGTATTATTGTTATGACATTTTTAGGGAGGTTTTCAACTATTATGTCTGTAAACTAACGTGTTTTTTAATGAAATTGATTAAAATATTCATTGGTGGATGCATTGTAATATCTTTTTGTATCCATTCAACATCTATGAGGGATGTGTTTTTGATATAACCAATGTTTCCATTGACAATTCCTAATTTAGGATATACATTTTTTATTATAATGATTTTCATTCTTTTATAGATTTTAAGGAAACTTGGTGTTAAGTATTGTGTTTTGTTTGTGGACATTGTTTGTCTTGCAATGTATTTTATATCATTACATATTGAACATTTTTTATAAATGTCAATTGTGACAATAATGTAAACTTTTTTTTTTTGGATGTTTTTGAATGGATATCTATTATCTAATGATTTATAACATTTTGTAATTCATTATGAAGAATTATGTATATTGTGGTATTCCATGGATCATCAAATAAGTTGATATCTAAATTAAAAAAGAAATGTGCTTTTAATAAGTTGAAATTTAAATTTGAAATATTTCATGTTTGAAGGTTTTCTAAAACACTTGCATATTGAATGTCTCTATTACATCTCATTTTTTTTCTTAGTATAACACAATTTGGTTTAATGTAATCTTCACAAAGGCTTTTACCTATGACTCTTTTTTTAGTTGATTTTGTGAACATAAAAATTGGGTGGATGTTTGTTGAATATAATGGTGTGTTAGTGATTGATGAAAATTGTAAAGAATCTCCCATGAACATTATGTTGATTTAGGGACATAATATATATTCTATTTCAATTTGTTCATTGTTTTCTTTTGGTTATGTATTATGTTCTTTTATATCATGGATGTAAATTTGGTTAATTCCTTCAATTTCATCATTATAAAGATGATGCATTATTGATATACCTTTTTTTTCATCTTCAAATTCATTTTTGATTGATTCAACTACCAAGTTTTCTAAATCATTCTTTTGTGGTGGTATTGTGTTTGTAAAACTATTTTTTTGGTGTTTTATATCTGTAAAAACTGTGAGTATTTGATTGTAGGTGTTGATTATGAAATTTTTGACAATGTATGTTGTTGATTTTATTTCTCTTACTAAAGAACGCATTTGGGCATAAATAATTGAAAATAATTGGTCTTTGTTGGTAATTGATGATAAAATTATGTATGATAAATTTCATATTTGACGAATTTTTGTCAATTATGGATGTTTCAGAATTGTGGTTAGTATTGTTATTTTTTTCATTCTTGATTTGTTATTATTTCTTGTTTGTGTATTCATGCTAATAAATTATACCAAGGTATGTAAATGAAATCACTATTAGTTTAAATGATTTGGTAAGTTCAACAAATAACTAATTATTTTTGTGCAAGCCTTATATATCTTGTTGGTTTCCAATTGTATTTAAACATTGTAGTAATAGACATCAATTTTTGTTGATTGAATCATAAGTATAATTTGGGTTTTCATTTATTGTTTTGGTTTTTGATATTACAAATTGTAAAAAAATTTACATGTGAAGTGTAAATAGAGGTTTTTGTTATGTAATCTATGATATAATAAACTAATGATTTGCTATATTTGCCAATAGCTATTATAAATTTCAAATTATGATTACATTTTGAAGCTAATAATATCATGGATTTGCCTTCAACCATTTGTTAGTTCTTTTTATGTGTAATAATCTAATTTCTATGTCAAAATGAATTTCATTAATTACATGTTGAAGGAAACCATACATGCACCATTCTTTAAATGCATTAATGTATGTTTTGTAACATCTTGGATTATACATGTTGACTACAAATATTTTAATATTCATTGATTTATAATTATTGATTTGGAATAGTTCATGAACATCTTTGTCATCGATATTTGAAGGGCTTGTGGTGCACATGCATGGATATATTTGATCAAAACCTTCACCAAGACAGTTTGTCAAAATAATTGTTGGACATAATCAACATTGATCAATGTTTCTTAAAATGATTTCATTCCTGAAATTTTTCATCATCATGTAATGTTTGCATGAATGTGTTGGGATTTGAAGTATCATTAAGCCATAACAAATTTGTGTGGATACATAAACTACCATTTTTTCTAGTTTCATAACATCGATTATAAGCTTTTATGTGATGGAGCACACTAATATTGTTGTCTTCATATGAATGTTTTTTTGTTTTCACATGTAAGATGTATTTGAAAATGGCGTCAATAATTGCATGTGTAAAAATATAGCTTGAGCTTTTGGATTCATTGCAATTTCTTTGCATTGTTCATCTATAGTCAACACGTTCATGTCATAAAATAGGTTGAGATTTATTTCTTGTCCACTTAGAATTACTAACAAAAGATGATTAATGAATGTGAGATTTTGAATGAAAACAAACTTGGCATTCCCATAAAGCTTACCATACTAAAATTTGGTTTATTTGTGTTGCAGGATTAATTCTAGAGGCCATGACATTATTAGAATTTTTTATGTGTTATAATAAACTACATATATTTGTTTTGTGGTGTATGTTTTGTGGGTTACAGATGATGTCATCAAAATCATAATTTGTATTTCATTAAGAAGTTTTCTTTCATTCATGTTTGATGATCTTGAAATTGTTAATTTAGGTTTAAGATTTTTTTTTACATTTATTATGTTAAATAAAAAATGGAATGTAAAATAAAATTGAATTTTTTTTAGTCTTCTTTCAATAAGATCCATGTGGATATATAAAGGAAGGTATATCCATTTAGGAAATGTCAAAAAAATCAATCCCATGGAATAAACATTTCAATTTCATCTAATTGAAATTCACCAATGGATATAAAGGATTAAATATCTTGAGATAATTCTACCCCACTATTATCAATTTGTTGTATATAGAAGGTTTTGCTATGAAAACCAAGGTTAGAATTGTAATGTTCTGACATCAATGTCCAGGGCCATATATTTAACAAGGGGCTCCATAGCTCAGATGGAATTAAATTATATAGATGAGATCATTTCCAATTTATTTTCAACTTAGGATTGGGTGAATGTTTATTTCGAAAATGCTTAGCTCCTTAGGTTTTACTACCCAACACATGGGAGATTACACTTGGTGAGATCCTTGAAGCAATATTAAAGGATCTTTCACCAAGGTTGTTATGTTTTGAAATCAACCTTATGGTCATTTGCCTAATATATAATAAGCAAGAAATAGATGTGGGTCAAATTTGCATGGGTTTTCCAAATTTCCAACCTAGCAATAAAATTGATGAGGAGCGAGGACCCTTGAGTATGAGACTTTAGAAGGAATCCCTCAAGTGGGAGACACCATAATTCCTCTTGGGAACCCAAACATTCAAAACAAAAAACACTCAAATTTAAAATTTTAATTAGGCTAAGAACAATTTTTTTTCAAATTCAAATTGTTTTCAACAGACCTACTCTTCACTTAATAATGCATTTGCCCTTTCCTTTATGGCAAGTTAAAAGTTCAAACCAATAATAATCAAGTTAAGGTCTTCAAAAAGATGGATTCACACTAGGGAGGATGGATTGTTTGGAATTCCCATTTGCTTGATTATTTTTTGTCAAATGTCATTATTCTTATTCTACTATTTTGCCAAAATGCTAATATGACATACATTTTATCACTTTGTCAAGTTGATTGTGTTAAGTTCAATCAAATCAAAAGTTCCTCAAAATGTCAATTAAACCTCAAGGGTGATGGCTTAATGTCATAGCCTCAAAAGAGGTTTTGGGTCAAACCCATTGGTGTGAAAGCAAAAGTCTTGAAGACTCTCTACAACTAAACTTGATTTGGGGATCAATAAAATATGTCATTGTGTTCCCAATCATAACAACAACAATAATATTATTATTTTTAAATTAAAAAAAGTTCCATGAAGTCCCCAAAGGAAGGAACTAAGTGTGAATTCATAGTAACAACTTGTGAGCATTCCTCAAAATGTGAAAGGGAATGAAAACTACTTACATTATTATCATGGTCCTCTTTGGGAGGCCCACAAATTAAGAACTAAGTAATTTAGTACAATTTGAAATGTGGGGGAAAGGACTACCATATTTGCATATCCAAATTGTACTTAAATATTGAAGCCCCAAGAGTTTGAATTGTATCTATGAGCATTAAATAGTAGTGTTTTATATTGAGAATGAGTTTTAATTTGATTTAAGGCTACATTAAAAAAATTGATATTTTTATCAAAAAAATTATATAGTGATAAAACTTAAATTTTTTCTTATTAAATTTTAGTTTATTTTTCAAATTTTATGGTTATTTGGGTTTACAAAAAAAGAAAAAACTTAGTTATGAAATAAGTAGTCATTTGTTTATTTTAGATTGGCTACATAAGACACACTTGAAAATAAAATGGCTAGTAAATTCATGGAACCCTTATTTTTTAAAATCATAGGAACTTATATATTGGATAGTTAGTATATTATTTCTTATTCGATCCAATGGAACAATGACACATTTCATTAATTTTTAATCATTGAATGACATATTTTTAAAAGTATAAATTCAAACATGTGGAACAAATAATATTATTATTGGATTTTAAAGGAAGGTTCAACATTCTCATTAATAAGTGAAA
>Ga0209611_10001288_pt1 | contig 42205 bp, 23 predicted proteins | sample S1TSphgellanicum_3_FD_187693 | JGI IMG/M metagenome (GOLD analysis project Ga0209611, IMG submission 187693) | Host-associated microbial communities from peat moss isolated from Minnesota, USA - S1T2_Fc - Sphagnum magellanicum MG (SPAdes) (version 2) | ecosystem: Host-associated > Plants > Peat... | reverse complement strand
TAATGGATTTTTTTCACCCTACCTTGTAACTAATGAATATTGTAGGAACTATGTAAGAACTTTGGGTGGATTGTAGTCCATTATGAAAGGGACCATGGAGTGCATTTGGATGATTATATGGATTTTGAACCACTAAATGGAATATATGGACTTACAAAGGAAAATTATACATTTTGCCACATTCATTCAGTTGCATACTTTAAGGACTAGCAAAGGACTACACATGACAGGGACTTTAGAATGTGAAAAAAATCATAGGAAAAAATGACATGTTTTAATTGTGTGGATTAAGGTTCCTAGGAACTTACCTATATGGGCATTTAGTTCTCATGAGGTATATGTATTCTGCCATAGTGAGTCAAGTGCATATTCAAGGACTAGTAAGGGACCACATGGACTAAAGGATTGGCAAGGGATTACTTAGCGAACATTCAGGACTATGAAGGGATCATGGGACACAATTATGAGACTGTATGGATTGTAGTTCTTATAACATGAAATATATGGACTTAAACATGACTCTACATGTGTTTTATGAGGTTATCCAAGTACTAAGTAGGGACTGCACATGGACTTAAGGAATGTAAAAATGATAACATGAAACAAATTTCAAAGTTTATGGACTGAAGACCCATACAACATGGAATCTGAAGACTTCAAGTCCACTATTTTCATTTACAACATTGTAGAATGTATAATCTAGTGACTTCGGTTGACTTTTAAGACAGTAAAGCTAACTATACATGGATTGAAAGAAAGTAGAAAGGATCATTGGGACCTCAAGTGGCATACATGGCAAACAAATTGCAGGATTTTTCTGACACAATTTTGCATCCACACTCAACATTCATAAGCACTAAACTAGTCACTAAAGACCACATGGATTACATAATCCCAAAAGCTACCACATGGGGGTGTTATAGAATTATGGGTTTTGACATTAAAAATCTTAAAACACTTTGGGACTATTAAGCAATTTAAGCAAAACATTGACTCTAGAAATTTAAAGACTTTGCACATGAAGATGTAAAAGAATCTTACCTTGTTGAAAGGGTGTTTGGAGATCTTTTATTGCACCTCCATGATGTCCACCTTCAAGAACTAGCTTGATTCTTGAAAGTCTCCACCAATCTTCATGGGGTATTTTGTCACAACCTTTTTGCATACATCTGGAAAATGTTCTAAAATGGGTGGCTTCACACCATGAATGGTATGCATGCCCACATGCCATGACTTTGCAATCCCATGTTAGTTCAAAGCTTTACATATAGAAGGAAGAAATAGAAATCATGAAACTCTAGAAGCATGAACTCAAATCAGTATCATCATTAAAATCTACAAGGAAGGGTTTGAAGCTTTCTTCCTCTACATTGTTCTACAACCCTATAACCTATTGACTTAAAATTGCTTTGTGACAAATGCAAGCATCTTGCATCTCGCTAACCTTGAGCTAAGCATCATCCATAGCAAAAAATTTCTCCAAGGCAATCTTGTGTTCATCTCACCCATTTTCCGCTAAACCCTTGAATGCTTCCACCACACCTCCCTACGAATCCCATTTTCGTTGCAATGTTTGTAACGCCATGAAAGCATCATTGATTTCTTGAGATTTATCAAATTTTAATGGTTTTTTCAACTCCTCCAAAGCAAGGCCCTCGGCATCAACCTCATGTTGATGACCTTGTAAAGTTGCCATTGCATTCTGAAATAGTTGGTTGCAATTTGAATGTTGGTGACTGATGAACAACAACTTGATTCTACAATCATCTTTGGTCTTCAACAAATAAAACATACAAATGTGAAGCCAAATGCATACCTTCTTTGAGGCCAAAAGTGCATCTTGCCACTTGCGTAAAACCTCCAAATCAACCATATTGCTACTCCCATGGTGTGAAACATTCTTGGTCCTGAATGCTTGTGATGGTAACTCTATCACCATGGCTTCTTTGTCAAACTTTGTTTCTTCACCTAAGTGGCCACCAACTTTGTCCCCTTTTCCTACTTCAAGAAGTTGTATCCTTCATAGTTGTTCTTTAATTTTCCAGTCACAAAAAACAGCCCAGTTAATTACTTGCCCCTTCCTCTCACACATGATGCCCCTAGCTTCAACCTTGTTAATAAAGCACATGTTCAATACTTGAGTGCATTGATGAAAAATCATCTAGACCTCTTCAACACGCTTGTTGAACTCCACATTGTCATTGAAATAATATCAATACCCATTCTTGTTGTTGGACGGCCCAAAAAGCTTTTACACCTCCTCTTTTATAAAATCTTGACCTACCTTCAAGCATTTAGGGCATGGCCTAGTGCTGCACAAGTCATAAATAAACGCAAATTGTTGACAAGTGATGTGAGTTTTATGATCAAAAATGATCTCCAGAGCTTTCCCATGTAATGGCTTTACATATGGTGATGTAACTCCCTTGATTTTCACCCTACACTTGATTTCACCACTCCCAAAATAAAAAGAGCTTTACATGCATTTGCAATCTATCAAAGGTTTGCAATATTTAAAAATGAGAAATAGTAACAAACTAAAGGTAATTTTTCTTTTTCTTGGCCTTCTCTACATTCAACATTTGCTTGAGGATGATCAAGGCCTATAATGCCATAAACATGTTCATTTTTAGCATGTTGTTGGGTATTAGGATTGTTGTAATATTCAACTACCTTTAGCCTTAGTTTTGTGTGCTTACATTTTCTTCTTCCATTATGCTTATGGAACCCATTAAATTTGGGAGTTAGTAACTTCCCTCTCCACTTTAAGTTAATGCAAATCTTGCACTACACATGGTAAAGCTTTTCATCTTCCCCCACAATAGCCTTAGCCCATTGAAACTTTAAAACCATGTGTCCTAAAAACTCCTTTGGACTTACCATGTAACCTTTTTTTTTGGGAAAGGTTACACAAATAGGGATTTTAAACTAGGTTCATCAATTTCAATATCAATATTAATTGTATTTGAACTTGGGCTAGATGCATGTGGATCAAATGCTACCACCACAATATCAATAGGTTGCTTGTCATTACTGATTCCAAGGCTAAAGCCAAACTCAATGTAACAATACCATCATTTCCACACAAAAAGAGGGAGAATTTGAAATTAGTTGGGTTTTTTAGTGGTGCCATGATTCCCACAAATACATGCAACCACAACATTAGTAGCCAAGAAAAATTGCAACAATAATTTGTATGGAAAAAATAATGACAATTCAAAAACTTGCATTCAACATGTTTTTTCATGCACCAAGGTCAATCTTGATAGGTTGTGGATACATATGGGGTAACATGAATAAAACAAGGAGATTGGAAAAAAAAAACATTCAACAAATTAAACTTGTCTTCTTCATCTAGTTATAGCCTAAAACCACATAGTTTAAATATTTTTGCCGACTTGCCATAGCTTTACGGATAAAATCAAAACAAGAATCATGAATTTTTTCTTTCACATCTATTATTGTACAATACATTTATCATTTGTAAACTATAAAATTGAACTTTTATACTTTTAGTGGGAAAAAAATAAAAATAAAATGCAATATGCATATGCAGAGGGGTAAAATCACAATCAAAGGAGCCACCCAATTGAATGGACACTTTTTTAAATTGCATTTTTGTATGTTTGAAAGATCACAAACGAAGCATAATAGTTTGGATTGTCATAATTTTTCAGGAATATTTTCAATTAATTGCAAGTTTTACATGTTCAAAACTTGACACAAATCAAAAAAAAAATTGCATGTTCCAAGCACTCAAACCTCAAAAGTAGATAATCTTGATTTTTTTCAAATGTCCTTTTTTTTCACCAAAGTTGCACCATTTTTTTTGAAAATTGAAAAGGATTTTAACATTGATGATTAGAAAGGCCAAAGGACTTGAACTGATGAAATTATTTTTTATAACCCATTTGAACACATTTGGCTCAAAAGTGTTTTTGACCTAAAAAATTATGGATTTTGAAATTTTGGCTTTAACAAAAATTGTTCATATATATGTGACAGAAGGCATGAATGTATAATATACATGATTTAAAATCATTTTTTAATCAAAATGTATTTATATCTAAAGTGTGATGTTAAATGGGTATCCAAAATACAAAATTAAGTTAAACAAATGTAAAAATTACATGTGTCATGTGCAATCCTTGGAAAAGGACTTTTACTTTGGCACCCTTGGCTCCTTTGATCATGATTTCATCTAGAGGTATTGCATTCATTCCCCCACAAATAATTAAGGGGTAAGTGCATGAATAGGTGAACCATTTGGTGGTAGGAAATTTACCAATTCAAAAGTCCAAAACAATAACTTTACATATGGGTTAAAGTAAACTAAAGGGGTCTTGGGTAAATTATATGAAACTCCTAATTGGTCAATTTAGGCGTTCGTTTTAAATTTTTTCAGTGGCACCATTTTGATAAGCCTAAAAAAGGTTAGTTAAACCTACACAAATCCTAGTTGTCATCTTTTTCATAGTTTCAAGTAAAATTTTGACTAGTACAAATTCGTGTGAAAATTCTAGTCTTTGATCCTTTTGCATCTTTCATAGCACTAATTGCACATAAAGTTCATCATTTCATCATCATGTCTGAGAACATTTACACTTAAGATGCATTGGACTAATTCCAATGGTTGGGGAATGGTAGGCATGTATTCAATTCCATTATTACAATATCACAATCTTCTATGCATTGTAGCTTATGCACATTTTTTACGAATCCCTTTGGATCACCAAAATTGTAACCAATATTTAGTTTTGTGGGTGGAGAATGTCCAACATTATGCACAATGTGGTTTTAGTTCCAATTGAGCATGCCATTCAAAACGGAAGATGTATATCCCTAAATTACATGATGAGGTCAAAACAATGGACAACCAAAGTTGGATATCAATCCACTATTATGCATAGGTTGAGAATCAACATAGGGTGCCCACATTTTTGAATCTACAATGGGTCATTGAGGGAGGTGGGTCAAACAACCTAACTACCATATTGGTGAATTTTGTAGCTATTATTAGTGAATTATCTATATGAACCTTGGCAACAATGCTAGTTTGCTTTGGTGTGGATGGCATTGCTAATTTTAGAGTTTGAAAACAACATATATAATGCAATTCATTGATAAACATCCACGATTTGTCATTAGTATCCACTGCATGGCACACATGTGTAGCTTGGTTAAGTAATCATTATCTTCCCTACCATAGTTGCAAAAATTGAAGGCTCCTTACATGACTATATGTATGTTTATTTTTCTCACTTTCCTAAGAGGCAATTAGAGCATGTGAAGTTGGCAAAAATATTGTAGACAAAAAAATTGAAAATCTTTTGCAATGTTAAGACATAATAGATATAAGTATGCATGTAGTTAATAAACATGTTCTGGTTGAGTACATTCTTGCTATCAAGATGGGTGATGAAATGGTTGGGAACACATCTACCAAGATCAATTATGAACCCTTGTGTGATTGTGACATTATCTTAAGATTGATTTATGTGTTGCCTAAACTAGAGGCAATGCAAAATTTGTCCAAGTTGGCCCAAGACATTGATAATTTTGTTGGTGGGTCAATCACGATTGGGATATCAAAAAGGAGTGTCTAATTAAAAAAGGAATGCAAAGGACAACTTTGGATTTTTGTTTATCTTACATTATTATAATTGTAGTGGATTGTTGTATGGCAATGTCTTTTTAAATTAATAGAAATATTCAAAAATAATTTGGTTCCGGGTATTTGAAAAGAGAGAGAGAGAGAGAGAGAGAGAGAGAGAGAAAACCAACCTTTGGTTCTGAGCTATTGAAAACCAAAAACTTGCAAGATCTGTTGTATTCTGATGGGTTTCATGAAATCTAACCGGAATAGAACCAGCAGTTCAGGGTGAGTTCTTGAACTGATTCTTTGATTGTTGAAAACGGTCGGTCAAGGATCCATATACCTGACCCTCACCCGTCGGTTCTCCCTTTGAAAAAGAGAGAATTACAGAACACAGATATAAACCAATGTTTGTTGGTTGGGTCTTTTCTAAAAGAACCTCTGGTCTCAGATTTGACACTTTAAAAGGTTGTGGTTGGTTCCCTGGGTATGAGTTTGAGCTTGATTTTTAAAAAATATTAAACTTGCAATTTCAGATTCGACAATTTTTGAAAAATTCAAGAGACTTTGGGCCCAGTTTTAAAAAAAGTCTGAGTCCATTTCTACTCTAACATTCCCCAAGGTTAGAAATTCTATAAGGATAGAGTTTTACAACAAGTTACTTACCTATAAAGTTCTGCTTACTTGTCAACTTTTCAAAAAAATTCAAGGTGTCTACCTTAAGAATCTAAACTTGTTTACAAAAGTTTATTTTCAAGGGTGTAATTCTAACAAAAGGCTAGGTGAATGCTATAGCTAATAAATGTGCATGGGATACATGACATGTGAAAATCATTGAACATGAAATGATCGCTCTTGATTGGTTGGCTATAATGATTGGGTCATGTGATTGTATTTAAATAAAATTTCACTTTATTTTGTAAAAATTTGGAAATTAGGGGCCACTTTAGACGAAGGTCCAATGGGATAGAGCAATCCTACAATTGGATAAGAGCCATAAATTGGACACACATCTTTAGATGAGGATCCAAGACCAAGAAGTGGCAAATTGAGACTAAACTTACATGGCACAATTTTGGAGGAAAATTAAAGTGATTTGAACCCAAAAAAGAGCTAAAAAGAGAGAGCTCATGATTTGAAGAACCAAGATGCAATATAGGATCCAACTCAAGAATTCAATTTTGCTTCAAATCAACCCAAATTAGGTCCTAAGAATTTGGACCTGGACCCCCACCTAAAGTGTGCCTAACATTGTTTGTTAGATGTGGTAAACAATGGTGGAAGCCCAAATAGGGGGTATGGGACCTGGGTGGAGCTACTCTAGGGAGTCACCTTGCAAGCTGTGATGATGTTCAAATCCACTACTTGATCTCATTTGATATTTTATCATGTTTTCTCTTCACCCTTTGATCGATCTTGTGTTTCATTACTTCGGTGGGCTTGGATTAATTGGAGCGTGTCAAAATTACATGGTAATTTAAACTGGTAAGCATTGTGAAAGGAATGTATGTGATGAAGTAGGTGAGTCTTTCATGTGTGTAGTAGCATCTTGAGAGCTTGAATCCATGGAAATCAATTGACCCAAACAACATTAGCGAAATAATCTTCATTATGGTCAGCAATCAAAAGCTCATTACTAGGCTACCTAATTTCACTCCTGAAGAATTAACCAAATTTCACAAAAGAATTTGCACTTTGATCTAGCTAAATTCAGCACAACTGTTAAAATTTGATCAATCAAAACGTCATGTGTTGACCTTGTAAACCATGCTAAGACAACTTGTAATGAACTGATTACATTGCTAATGAGTTTAGCAAAGTAATCATTGGTCCTCCCCATTAAAGCATCTCCAACTACAATTCCTATTTGGGCCTTTACCATTGTTTTCCACTTCCAACATAGAGTGCTCATTTCCCTATCTCCACCCCTAAACATGAAGAATTGAACAATGTAACGTGACGGACTAACCAAATGCCACTGCCTGGGCCAATAAAGAACAGCCATTTTCATCTACATGGAGATCATTGTATCTTATGCATACTTACAAGTTGAAACTCAATTTCACATTATTTAATGTTGTATTTCATCCAATTTTGTAGAGACCATTTAATGGGTAGAGAGGGAGAGCATGGCCAACAGTAGTGCTCATTTGAGCCTTTATCAATATTTAGCACATCCAACCTACAATGTTAATTTCTCTTCCATCCCTACTAGCTTTTTTTTTTTTCTTCAAAAATAGTCTAAAGGTGAGACAATTTTATGGAAATGAAATATTTTGTTGCAAATTCCTTTTTTTTAAAAATAAAATTTAACTAAAAGGGTCATAAAACTATTTTTTGGGGGATGGTGTCACTACATTTATGTCTATTGGCTACAGTTTTAAGAGTTCTTTGAAATAATGTCATCAATTAAATCAAATTCTGCCTAGGATCCTTGCCACCGTCGCTCCTTCAAGAAATTTTTTAAACCACTAATCCCTTATCCATAAACTTGGGAAAATGGATTGTACAAAGTGATTGATTATTTAAGGGTCAACACTTGGGCCAATCAGAATTTTTGACCAATAAAAAAATCATTTCTTACTTAGCATACTACATGGGCAACTTTGATTAATGTAATTTTTTAAAAAATTAATTCGATACTTCATTTTTTAATTATCAAAATTTTGACAAAGAAAAAATATATATAATAAAACTAGACTTGTCTTTATAGCTTTCATGTTGCCCTTGTGGTTAGATGGTTTACATTCAACATTATTTTCCTAGGTCGGGCCAAAGTTCCAATCTAGTTGCTTGGAAGTGCTACTGCAACAGTTTGATTGGGATTTTGAATATTTTGCATAAAGTTTTTTTTTTAAATTAACAAAATGAAAAAAACAATTATGCCAAAACTGCCCAGGTACTATTAAGATTGGTGCTTTTTGAAGGCCTCACTAACAAGTGGATTTTTACTAGCCCCCAACACTTTCACAATGCTTAACTGCAATTCTTCATTCAAAGAGTCGGTGTCATTTTATTGTTGTTGTTGGGCATGCGCTTAATTGCATAATCAGTTCGATACAAAAACAGTGGACATGACAATCAAGGATGACTAATACATTCAAAATTGAGCATCTTCCTGACCAGTATTGGACCAATATATGGATTACAATGTATGTAATGTTCATTACATACAACCTGGGTAAACAATATTGGTATGAGTATTAGTATCAAAGAACATATTAATCAGGTATGATGTTAAGTGATACAAGTGTTTTTTTTAGGAATTTTTGTTTGTAGCCAAGGTTGCTGTTAATCAGTATTTTGACTATGAGTTTTTTCCTTTACCCTTAATACTTATCGGTATTAGTTAGTAGTAGCTAATCACCAGTTATTTTGATATTGAATTTAAATTAGTTTATTGGCTAGTTAGTTTAAATTTTTATTTAAATTAATTACTAGTCATATTAATGTTGGCGTTACGTGACTAGTATATGTACTGATAATTAACACCTAAACATTATAAATACTCTACTCTTGTATTCCTTCCTTCATGAAATAGAATAGAATGAATTCATATTCTTTTAAAGCATTTTTTAATGGCAATTTTCCCATTACCAGTGGTGATCATGCCAGTGAAGATTTAGCCAAAGTTGCTTATAAAAGTTATTTAAAAAATACAAATATTTAATCATGCTTCTATACCATAGTAACTTTACCATTCTAGCAATGATTAAATTATTTTTAATAAATGCCAATTTTTTCAAAATTAGTTGTCCACAATACCTGGAAGTTTAGAAATTTTGTTGCTACCTAATGTACATGGTCATTTGAAAGTGCTAGTTTATTTTATTTAAAAAAATTTGGCAAGAAGATGTAGGAATGCTAAAGGTTCTATGGTACACTATGAAAACCAAGAACCTTTTTCCCCCCATTTCTGGCAACTGAAAACCTCCAAAATCATTTTCTTTTCAAGTTTTTAATTTTTAATTTCTCTTTGTGAGTGATACCAGCTTGGTGGAAGACTTGAGGCAATGCCAGGCATATATACCTAGACCTGCCTCATGGGCAGGCAGAAATCAGCCATGGACCCGAGAAGAGGACCAGATTGGTATGAAAGTTTTGAAATGGACCCAATACCAGGACCAGGCTGGTATGTTCAAAAAGTCGTTCGTGACCCAGACAAATGCCCACATAGACTTTGACACTTTGTGAGAAAAATGGTTAGACAATTGGGGAAATGGGCGTCATTCTTTTCAATGTAGCCATGATGCCCATTTCCCTCATTTTCTTATGTGGAGTTGTTGCACTGTCGGCACCAGAACAATCTCCAGACTGACTTTACAGAAACTTCCATAGAGGTCAACTTTTCAATTGAAACTCTAGAAACATAGTTGCAAGCTGGAAGGTAAATCTGACTCGAAGCTATAGCCGAAGCTATGGAGGTTGATCTTTCAAACACAAAACAATTTCATAACAGAGAAAAAAGTAGTAGTCAAATCTTCTTCAATAATTTTATCAATTTCAAAAAAAATGGAGTAAAGAAATCATTACTCATTTGCAAGCTTTGCAAATTATACAAAACAATCAAGTTGATCAGGTTCTACTCAAGATAAATATTACCAATGCATCTAGTGATGGAATCCCATGTCAAGGTTCATCTATATTTCTCTACACAACTCTCCCAGCCTATATATATACACCTACTCTCCCAGCCCCTGCCATTAGCCCAGGTCAAAAATGGCCACAAATAGGTAGTGTGAAAAATAGAAAACCGTTAGAGCCAACAATATTGTAAGCCTTGTAGTTGGAAGGGCTAATATTTCCTATTTTTGGGGGAGGAGGGAGTGGGGGTGAGGTGTGAGGATTCTGGGTTCTTTCCCTTGAGAGAGAGAGAGAGAGAGAGAGTGTGTGTGTGTGTGTGTGTGTGAAGCAAGTAGCCACCTCATTGCTACCTCAATGAGGTGAACGGTTGTTGCTTGGTGAAGGAAGGAGTCACCTCATTGCTACCCTAGTGAGATAGATGGTGATTGACTGGTGAAGATAGTCATCTCCTTGTTACCATAGTGAGGTGAATGGAAGTTGATTGAGTTGTATGAGGTAAAAGTTGTTACCCTCATTTTCCTAATGATAACTTTTGCTATCTCTCTTTTAATTATACATGATCATCGGTGGAGAGAGATGTTTTTTATTGAAATTCTTGTTCTTGTCTATATGGGTTTTTAACATAAAATTCAAATATGATAGAAATTTCTTGGGTGGTTTTTATATACATATACATGTACCCCATGCACACTTATATATGAAAACATACATACATTCATATATACATAAACATAGATACATACATATATAGACAAATCCATGCACACAAACATACATATTTCTATAGAGATGTTTTAAATACATCTACAAGATATCATCTATAGGCAGGGCAAGCGTGTTTGTTACACCTTGTTTTGGAAGTGCAGGGCCAAAGGGATGTTTCTATTGGGAACTATCCACATTTCTAGAAAATTTGATGCTGAGCCAATCAAAGATGCCAATTACAGAAGAAATTTTTTGAACTTTGGAGGTTCCACAACTAAGTAATAGGAGCCACAAATATACTACCTTAATCCTAATAACAAGGGATTATCTAACTGGAGTATTTTTCACATTCCACGTGGACAATGTAACAATGACTGCAACTGCTCACCTTGCAGCAACTACAGAGGAAGATCCTATTGAAAATTTACCATCTTCAATTATTAGTTTATACTTGATTAGTCTTATAATTGAAGGTGGTAAGTTTTCAATAGAAGCTTCCAGTTATGATTAGAGGTTAAATTGCTGCTTACAGAACTCAACATGTATCAGCTGAGTTTCGGATTTCAGATCTTCAGTAATGGAAATCTTGAACCAATGTTGGCTGGTTTCAGCCAGGTACAGATCTCAAAACCTGACCCAACAGTTCATTATGGGGAGAAGACCCACCCCAAATAAGGGTGGCTTTCTTCTGACCTTGGACTCAATTCCAGTCCAAGAAAAGCCAGGGTGGGATTCTATAGTAATTCCCTCGTGTTTATAATAATGCAAATGATTTTTTTGCGAATAAACTCAACATTAAAACTGCATCATACACCCCCTAGCAAAATGGAGTCTTCTCAATAAAAGAAAAAAACCTTAATACAATATACCCAAAATGTGTTAAAATTAGAAAATTACCTAAAAACTTTGGGCTGAGGTGATTGGTATTGCCATATATATCTCCCTTCTCCTTCCAACCTGCAAATACATCTCCCTTCCACCCATCAATCACACCCATAGGAGATCCAGATGTGAACTGATGTGAATCTGATTTTATTCTTCAAGTTTCCTTATCAAGAACATGAAAAGAACAAAAAAAATTGCTTAAAAGCTAGACATTGTTGGTAGTAACAACAAGGTTGACAGGGTCAATCTAGTAAATGGAGGAGACCTGAACCAGCAATTGAGCACTTCACATGGATTCAGTGTCTTAATGTACATTCCAAAACAGAAGGAGATTGGAACTCCAACTATGGCATTATCAATGGAAATTAATAGAGACAAAATACTCTGCATTGACAGCAACTATTGCCAACTGAACCTGTAGAACTACACAGTGTCATCTCCTGTCACATGTGGGCTTGGTTCCTGGAAGCTGCTTCGAAATGAGTCTTTCTTGATGCTTCCTGGTTTGTCCAATCCTGTCTGGATCACATGTCCTGTGTCATTCACTTGAATTTTATTGCTCCTTTCTTGTGCATATGGAAGTAGACTCTTTATTAAGGCTTCAAAGCGGCGACGATGTGTAGGAAGTCTGGCAATTGAAGTTGAAATGCCCTGCAGCCTGCAGCAAACAACCCAGGACTCTCAATACCTGCTCTCAGCACAAAACTTGTCTGTCTTTGAGTTCCAGGCAGTCCTCAGCAACACAGTAATTTTTGCTAAGGATCTTGATGTTGAGTAGGATAGAAAAGCTCAATTCAAAGCTACCTTTCATTCACACAAATCATCTGAAATTAAATCTAAACTGCAACAACCCAAGCACCAAAAAAACTACACACCTGCGAGCAAGAGCTTGCAGTTCACCCTTGCGCATACCATCATCAGGTTCCACTGCACCATTATCCCATGCATTACTGTGCTCCTCATTACCCACAATTAGCACCAACTTTTCCAAATAATGCTCCTCACTCTCCTGCAGATGCGCAGCCCGTAACTGGTCTCTTAAAGTTAACAAAGGCTCAAAGAACCACTGTGCCACACGCTCCTTTGGTTGGTTGAAAGATGTCACTTCAGTTCCATCACCTGCTCATGCCAATACAAGGAGCACTATCAGAAACAGGTAAAGCTCAAGTGGTTGTATACAAAACCTTTGGCAACAACTGTGTGTGCAATGCATTCAACAATTTAATACTCAAGGAGAATCTCCTAGACATTTCAGACATACCAAAGCTTCACAAGTATCTCTGCAGTTTGGCTAAAAAGGAGAAAAGAAAAATCAAGGCATCTCCTAAACCTCCCAGACATACTGAGACCTGAAAAGTATGTCTGCAATTTGTGTATTAAGGAGAAAAGCAAAACCATGGTGCTTGCATTGCATGATCCTTTCGAATTACTAACCCATGAAACTACAGGAACCAGAGGCAGTAAGACCAGAAATTGCACAAGTCAATGGCCTACACGCCAAGATGGTCATTGACATGAGGAACTAACATGTTAGACGAATGTGGACCACCTCCTTTATCCATGTGTATTCCTTCCACACATCCTGATGGAGGCCTTTTGGTCCAGTGGAAGTACAGCCAAAGTAAATGAGGTTGCTCACCAGTGTACCATGTACATTTGAAATACAGGCAAAGTAAAATGACCAGATGAAACATCACTTACGAAGTAGTAATCCAACTGTGCCAGACTTGGCTGATGCAAGAAGATGCTTGAGGGTGGAATATGAATTTAGTCCAACTGCAACCCATTTTATCTTTGGGTTCCTACTGTTTTTGATAAAAGCTTCCAGATCACAAAGCCTCAACACACCAGCATCAATCAGAACCTTCCCTGCGCTCTCCAAGTTCTTGAAGCTGTGGTCCCATATCTGCATCATTTGCATTATGCTTGAGCAAGTGGAGACAAAACAGCAAAATGCATATATCGCTGCAATCGTAAACTCCTTGATATCTACAATGCATACATGGGGATGTTAATGTTGATAGGGTGCAATAAAACATCTTAGGCTGACCAAGAGTTTACAGCAGACAGTCTAATTCTAAAATGCATCTCCTCAAATTACCAGTGTCATGAGCTCAGGTTTCCATATACTAACCTGAACCAACTTCACTTCCTGCAATGTCTGCTTGAGTGAGCGTTGAGGATTGAGTTGTGGAATCTGAGTTAAACTTTCCTGTGTAGCTGTTTCTTTAGTTCCACTTTCAACATCAGGCTTCGATGCAACCCCTGACCTGTTGCTTTCCACCATATTCCTGCGATACCTGGGCCTGGCTGCACAAAAACCAGACGTCTTGTTATAAACTAATTGAATACATCAATTCAGTACTAAGCGGGGAAGTAAGAGGTCAAAGGGGGTCATAGCAACCAAATCTTGACAGTACAAATGAGCCTCAGTCATACAAACCTCAAAAGAGTACCTGCAGAGTTAAAATCTATCAGTCTCAGAACTGTAGGGGTGATTGATACCTTGGGAGACAGGAGCCTTCATTCAAATACAGGAAATCGTTGGAATACTCATCAAACTCAGCCACCACTGCCACTATGTGTGACAGCCCAAAAAATAAGGAACTTTCCTGCAATTTCAGTGGATCTTAATAGCTCATCTTCCAGCAGCAAACACATTACTGATGCATGTACCATTTTACCTGGGTGTATGCTTCCCTTCGTTCACTCAGTTTAAGCTGGGGATGTTAGCACACTATACCCCAACCCCCCCTCTCCTCTAGGAAAAGATGTCTGCTAGAAACAGCAAAGCATATTGTAAGAAGGGTGCTTCCCTGAAATACAGACACTTTTCATGATCCCTGAAGAGAACTTAGAGATACTCTTGAAAACTTCAAATTACTTCAGCTCAAAGATCTTCAACTGCCTCTCAACATTTGATAAGTGAATCAATTCTTGCGTCTCCTTTGAGAAAATTGGCAGCATGCAATCCTGCTGTTGTTCTCCACAGTGCACTTATGACAGTCACTCATCTACATGAGTTACATGAGTTGAGGAGACTGATGGGTGAGAGATCTCCCACCTGATACACAATAACTGCACTGAAGAGTCCAAAAAAGGGACTGCAAATCATGGCAGTGAATACAGTGGCACACACAACCAAGGGCCACAGCAAGATTGCGAGGCCAGCGAGAGGTACACATGCTGCATCCACACAAGATCCTTGTTGTCCCAACAGGTCCATAGTCAGCTGTTTCCATCCTTTGAGCAGCATCAAAGGGCTCTTTGCCAGTGCCACTGAGCTGATCAATAGTGTGTCAACAACCATCCCCAACAGCCCCACAAATATACATCCTGGAATATCTGCTAACCTGCTCACAACCACATGGAGATTGTAAGATATCTGACTGTTTGTTTCCAATCAGGTAAGATAAGACCTTTTACTCCTCACTCTTCTCACAAAATACAGTCTTCTAAGACTGAGCAAAAAAATACTACTGTTCAAGGGTCAATAAGCAAAGATAACTAGAGAATGGTGATTCATTGAAGTTTGCCTCTTGCCATTCCCTTATTACCAGGGATTTCATTATCTAAAAGAGCATCCTGTTCATTGAAAAGCATAAGGCAGCATCTCTTCAACCCTAAGGCAATGTCTCCTAGAATGTGGTCAATTTCTGAGGCAAGATGGTGGCCTAGATTGCCTCAAGGACTTGGAAGCCCCTAAGTTTACAAACACTTTGGATGGCCCAAGAGACTTTATCATTGCTAAGTTTTCTGTTATAGTTAGCAAATACAATACCTTGACGTTTTAATCCCACTACTCCTTGCAAGATGTCAACTGTGCTTGATTATTAGGCAACTGGATTTATGATCATTCACCACAACTGATCTTACTACAAGAACCACTCTCAACAGTATGGTTCAGGCCAACAGTACAGAAACCTTACTTGACATCCAATGGCTTGCCTCCTTTTGGTTCTCCAGTACGAAATTCATCAATCAAATCAAAGTATGAATGGAATGTGAAATCAGTAAAATCACGCACAACAGTACAGCTACCCTTCAATGTGCTGTAGGTGCCATCCTGCAGTTAAAAGCACAGGAAAACCACATTTCCTGAAAATTCTGCAAAATTGAATGTACAACAATCTCTGCATAAGCCAAAACTATTGTGATGCACACGCAAGCACACAGTAACATCATAAGAGATGTCAAAAGGAGAGAATCTAAATCATACCGTAAGAGAATGGAAAAGCTTGGCATCCCTACCCTCACCAACTGCCTCAAAGGTTGCCACCAAGGGTTGGCCGAAACCATAACCTACACCTGCCAGCAAGCTCCCAATGGCAACAGCAAGAGGCCAAAGCAGCAATGGGATGGGGAGCAGGACTAGTGACAGCACCTTCAGCACAATTCCAAGCTTCTTGGTCCTGTCATTTCCCCCAATGTATCAGACACAAAGAAAGATGCTGAAAACATGGACTCAAAACTAAATGCTGTCAAGAAATGCTCTCTCTGCTCCATATAACTTACATCAAAACACTGGTCACACATCCCCACAAAGGCCATAAAAATTCTCCTTTGATTAAACAAAAACCTGATCAGACACAGGAGAAAATGGAGTGCATACAATGCAAGAGTACGATAGGTGCACGTGACATGGACAGGCCAGAGCCCAATCACCACCGCCATGTGCCCTGCAAACATTATCAATACTGACGGTGGTCCCACAATTGCCCCTGAAAACCATGCACCACTCTTTATTTAGCTGTTTCCTTCCAGATAAACACTTTTTCTTTTTGTAATGACTAACTTCTTGTTGTGCTCTAAGATATGTGCAATGCACACATGAAGCAACAAAATCCATTACAAAAGCCATTGACCAAAAAAGCATGCATGAAATGTAGCCGGAAGCTTGATATGCAGATTCTAGACCAAAATGTCACATGGCTACTTGAAGAGCTCACAAAACCAGAGACATGAAAAGACGACGTAATGATGCTACAGATATCTCAACACCAAGCTCTCCGAGAAGATTAGAGGAATCACTACTTGAATAAAAGGAAATAGTTGCACTAGTGTTCCCAAAACCTGAAATGGACACAGATTTATTACCCGCTCTGAACTTCACACAAAAAAAAACTCAAAAATGAAAAATCAAAAATAGTTCAGACGCAATTGAAGAGAGAGAGAGAGAGAGAGAGAACTACGTCAAGACAGTATTTGTTTTTCTGCAACTCTTGAAGCGAAGGAAAAAACTGCCTACACACGAAGATGATAAACAAACTCAACCAACAACAACAACAGCAACAAAATACAAATCAGAGCAGCTGGTGAGACTTATTCACACCTTTCACAAGTTCCACAAAAAGCCCTACGATAAAATAATAAAAGATAGTCTGACAACAACAACAACAAGCAAACAAATAAACAAGCAAACAAGTGAACAAAATGCAAACCAGTGAAAATTATGAGCTGGCGGGGGTTTTTCATACCTTTCACAATCCCTATGACGAAGAGCACGAAACACAAACCAAGGAAGCCCAAAAACTTGCCCACTTGCTCCAATGCGCCACACTCAAGAGTTGCGCCACTAGCAGGAGCAACAGCAGAAGAAGCAGTTCTCGCACCTTCATTTTCTTGTGCTGTCCCTTCTTCCTCCATAGCTAATCTTTCTCTTCTTGTTCTTGTTCTTCTTCTTCCTCGTCCTCCTCCTCCTCCTTCGCCACCGAAACAGAATTCACCGAAAACTCGCAAAGCTCGCGAGAGAAGCAGGGAGAAAGAGAGAGATTTAGTGTTCGTTTCCCGAAGGAGAAAGACACTGAAGCGCCCAAAAACTTTCACTTCCGGGCAGCGTTGCTATTGGAATTTGGAACTTGGAACGGAAATTGCCTACCTTTTTTATGTGATGGCTCATTGGGGGTTTTTAATTTGCCCTTTCACTTTTTCAAAAAAAATTTGGTTTTTTCCGTCTGTTTGTTTGTTTGTTTGTTGTGGTTTGCTTTTGATTTAATTTTTTTAAATTTGACTTGATTTTTTTTGTTTTTTTCTTTCTTTCGTGATAATCCAATAGGAAATCATTATACATAAATTTACATAATTCTTAAAAACAATTACGAACCCACTTTATTATCATTATGATTATATTATTAAAGGTTATTATTATTATCATCATTATTATCATTATCATCGTCATCATCACGGTAAGTGTGTTATTGTTGTCATTATTTTTTTACTATTATTTTTTTTCATATTTTAGTTAAAACCCATGGTTATATTAAGAATATGAAATTTATTTTGAATAAGTAGTATTTTTTTAAGTTTTTATTTTCTCTGGGCAATTTTTTGATTTTATTTTTTTTTAATTTTTTGAAACCGGACTCCTTTTTCCCCCTTGGAAGTTCCCCATGAAATTAATTGCCCTTTTCATTACTCTTTGTATGACAGACAGGTAGCCACTTTGACCAGCGTCAAAAAGGACAACCTTTTTTTTAAAATAAAAGTTTGGGTGACTTCCCAAAAGTCTAAAGTTTGAAGTTTTTTTAATTGTAATTAAACCTGGCAAACCTTTTTAGTGGAACAATTAACAAAACAACAAAGGGAAAAAATATTTAATAATCCTCAAATTAAAAAATTTATTGCATAAAAATAAACAAACAAACAAGCAAGCAACAAAAAGGAAAAAATAATAATTAATTTTTTCAAACTCAAATACTTAACTCTCCCGCAAACCTAGGGACGAAACCCCGAAGGTGCTTTCCTTTTGTTTAGATTTAGGAGGTGGGTTTGGGCCCTTGGGTGAACGAGCACCTGTGGTACCTACCTAGGTAACCTTTGGTAGCTTGGTAAAAGAACATCACCAAAATAGAAATTTAAAAAACTTTGGGTTTACTTTGAAACAGATAATTATTATGAATTTCTTGTCCTAATACTAAACTCAGGTCCACCCACAAGTCCAAATTTAACATTTCCTGGGTTAAATAAAGGGCCTTTGAGGCCTCACCCAAGCAAGAGAAGGTGCTAGTTTAGGGGCCAAGGCTACCCTGGATCATGTGTTTGGTGAGGTTTTTTATTTGTAGTTTTGTGTCAATAGAATCTTCTTGGGGGAAGCACCTTTTGTGGGGTTTTTTTTTTTTTTTTGTTTGGGTTTTATTTGAGTTTTACATATGTGTGATGTGGGCCCTTGGGTCCTTCATTTTCTTTGGTGTTCTCTCTCTCTCTCTCTCTCTCTCCCCCTTTCCCCCCCAAACCCACCCTTGAGTCATTCCCAAAGGATTAAACTTTGGAGACCGAAAGTATCACAAATATGAGTGTTATGTGTGTTTGTTTTTTTCACAAAAGTTTGGGATTTGTGATGTTTCAAAGAGTCTCAAAAATCTCCAAAGTCTTTTATTAAATACGATTGGAACAAAGCCCCCCCTAGTAGAGCCCAGTAGGGGCCCCCCTGTTCCACCTTAGAGCATGTGGAGCTTGTTAGTTAGGCGGCAAAAGACCGGCTATTCCGAAGATGCCCTTCCCGTCTTCTTATCAGGACCCGTTCCATAGCATACCACCCAGTGTTCCCCACCGTTGATTCACATCACAGGAGTGCTTCTTACCGTTGATTTACATAGCCAAAAGTGGAACCAGCAGATGACAGCCTGTACTGCCTGGAAAAAAGAGGAACTTCAATAGGATAGCAAAAGCAGGATGGATGATGGTGTGTGGTCTCGAACTTTTTCATCCTATTCCTGTCCTCTCTAGCTAACCATGGTTAACTATGTACAAACAACATAATAATTTACCAATCCTTCATAACCCATCTTGTAAACCCTCTTTATCTTCACATCACATTACCCAAAGTTGAAACCTCTGTAAGTAAGTGGGTAAATATCGTACAGAGGTAAGTAGGCGGAGAATGTAAATGGTTACAATGTATGTAGGAAGGTAAATTGGTAAAGGCATTTGATGACTGTTAAGGAGATAAATAGATAAATGTCAATGGTTGATACATAGCTAACCACCATGGTTAGCAATGGGATAAGAGATGAGAGAAAAAGTGTTTCTTTTCCACATACCATCCATGTGGCAAGGTGCCCCTGAAGGATGCTAGTTGGCTGGCTTACCCTTCTGGTGTATCAAAGCTTTGTTCTAGAGAGAGTGTTCCATTGACTCACATCTCAAGCCTAATTCTCCACACTTAATTCATTCACATCACAAGTGACATTCACATAACCAAAAGTGGAACCAGCAGATGGCTCCTTGTCTCACCTAAAGAAAAAAAAGGTGAAAAAAAGTGTCAATACGAAGGCCAAACCAAAACTACTGTATATGAGAGTACCTTATTCAAGTAGGTGGTATTTATATTATTGTTTGAATGCCATAATATTCTAGAAATTAATTAGCCCAAAATGCCAAACATTTAGAAACCTTTCAACCATTCCATGTCGAAATTTTGAGATTGTGAGTGAGTTGTGTTAAAGTTGTATTCAGTGTTTATCGTCATTTTTTTCATACTACTCAATTTGTATGTAATAAGGAATTGATTTCTCAATCGCTTTGTTTACCTTTGTTAAAGTTGCAACTTCAATGTTTGCTATAACTCATTTATGTTGTTAAAAGAAAGTGAAGTCCTTGCTACTTGCAACTAGCATGAGAGAAAAGTATGCAATACTTTTGTTTTTACTACAACTTGCTTATGTTGCACTAGAAAAAGTGGAGCCCTCATTATTTGCAATCAAAAATTGTGATGAGAAGACATAATCATGTAGAATTCATCTTCCAATGAGTTTTTTTTATGAACATTTAAGTGCAAATGATCACTCATCAAAACTGTCAAATATTTAATTTGACATAATATCATTCCCAAAAAAATATACTTTAACTACAGTTTTCATTATTAAATTCAATTTTTTAAATGAAATAATTATTCAATGCATGGTGTTAGATCAAATTATGTCCTATGGTATTGAAGTGTTATATGTGTCAAAATACCAACTAAGATGATGTTACTTACTTTGTGTCTCATTACATTGTTGTACATAATCTTGATGTGTGTTTTTTGATTTATCCAAAGTCTTTGGTTTCAAGCCATTCATGAATGTTGTGTTCTCTGATTATGTCACTCCTTTCCCATACCCACTTACATGGATATGAAAAGGTAGATTAATTTTATCATTATCTTTATATTTACAATTAATTTTCAAACATCCTTTCGAAACATTCATTTCCTTTACCATTATTTTTACCTTTTTCACATACCCTTTGAAAAAAAAAATCAAAGTGATGTCCATTAATTATAAAATCAAAATAATCATTAAAAAAAATTGGAGTACAAATTGGTTTTGAAATTTCTCACATGCAAATGCAAACGTACATAAACTTTCATTGTTTTAACATAAAAGTATATTGAACTTGAATGTTTGGGACTTGCATTATTCAAATTCATAAACAATAATTCATTATAGTTGCATAAAAACTAATAAACTAACAACATTATATTTTTAAGTGAAAAATCAATGATTGATATTATAAATGCACAAAACAACATGGGCATTAAACAAATATTTCCACTTGTTATACCCCAAATAGTTAGAAGTTATTATAGTTTCACACAATCATCAAGAAAATATTTTGTTGATTTCAATCAATAAATTAAAAAAAATCTATTCAAACAAAAAAATGAACAACAAAATATCACATGTTATTACAACATGTTATTTAAATGAAAATGGTTTTTTTTTCTAATTTGAATGTTTTATTCTTTGAACTAAAAGCCAAAAATGTAGAAGAATGTTATGTAATATGTCTCTTAGTTGCTTCATAGAAAATAAACAACTTTAAAATTAAAAAGAATAATCCTTTCCTTGTTCATCTTTTAGACTTTTTTGACATTAAACATAAATGCATGATAATCATTGATGTTAGTCCCAAGATATGTTAGGAATTACAATCATGTGTCACATGCCCTTACATATCCAATGCAAAATTGCCTTTTGAAATTTGTGTGGGTAATTGAAACCTAGTTATAAACTAAATTTACATTAATTAGGTACTAAACTTTAGTTTTGTATCAGTAGCATTATAGTTGTTTGCAACAAATTTTGTGCAACTTGTAAATAAAATAAAACAACAATTGACTAAAATCATGTAGTAGGCACATATTTTAATTGTAGAAAGGTAGCACTTGCAACTACTATGCAATTACAATGGAACTTATTGAATTCTCAACATGACATTTTTTATAAATAAATTCATCAAACTTATGTTAATAAATTGTAACGTACTTTTACTTTAGTTACAAAGGACATTGATTGTATGGAAACTTAGTCTCAAGACAAACATGATTTCTCATAAAGTTTGTGTTCCTCCCTTCTACATATCTTGTTGATGCTTTTGGTTATTACTTTTTATTTTGGTTTATTATGGGTAAACACAACATTCCCTACAAAATTCCATAGTCCATAAAAAGTGTTAAAATGGACATGGTTGTTAATTTTAAAGATTCCATTAATGTAATCTTTGACAATTAAATGTTCATTCACCTATGAGCCTTCCAAAATTTAGGTCAAAACCTAAATATCAAAAAATGTTGATGGCATCTACTATGATGGATGTAATTTGGAAATCTAGAAAAAAAAATCCCATAAAATCCACATGTGAACAAATTCCCAATTAAAGATTGGAAAAATTGCACTTTAAGCCCAAAAAAATCATTTCAAAAGGACTTTTGAAAATAAGGTCCAATTTCGACCCTTCAAAAGTCCATAACTAACATTTGTTTAAGGTTTTAGAAGAAATGATTTCAAATTTGACTTGATTATCTCATTCCATAACACATATGTAGTCAGTATAAATAAATTGGAATGCAACTCAATGCGAATTCTTCAATTTCTTGCCAATTTAGTTGGGTGATTAATCCATATTTTCAAATTTCAAAAGTCCAATATTGACAATGAATGTTATTTTTAAAAATGAATTATACATATGTTTTCATAATCAAGTTGTTAGTTTAGAACCAATTGTCAATTAACAAATTTAAGATTATGTTATTCATGAAAAACATTTAAACACAATGCATGGGTTGTAAAAACTATCACTATGAACCATTTTAGCTTACATCTAGCCTTGAATCTTTTCAATGAATTACGGATTTTTTTATTTAGAGGTGATATGATCCTTCAAATTGACTTTTGAACATTTTGAACTCCCAATTAACTCCCAAAGTGTGAGTCCATTTAAAAAGTCTTAGGGTGTTTTCCTTTGATTCCCAAATGCCTCCCATTGCATGTGGGAATATGTTTCTTTCATTGTAGGTGTCATCATTTTTCATAGGCTCCCCATAGGCCCATTTCTTGTAATGCCCTAACCTTCATCATGACCCAAAGGAAGATGGTTTGTGCACGAGCATAAAGTTTGAACTTGTAACTTAAAGCTTAATGTGATTTTAATCCACCTACATGGATGAATGTGTCCATAGATGAATAATTCATATGGATGAATGTCATTTTTGCATGGATGAATTTCAATTATGTGTTGAAATAAATAAATAAATAAATCATTGGATGAAAATTCATCCATGATTGGAATATAAATAAATTTTAAAAATTTATATTCATCTTCATTTGTTGTCCAAGTATTAATATCTCAAACTTAAATGTCATTTAATATTGATGAATTATTATGACTATAAGGGAAAATATGATGATGGGACCAAAATAATTAAAATAATAATTTTTAAAAAATAATTTTCATCAACAATGTTAAACAATTAAATTGTCATGGGATGAATGTTACCCCCTTTTTAATTGTTGTCAACAACATTATATATGCATTTTGTGAAAAATTAGGGCACCTTGAAAATAAATAATTATTAAAAAAAACCCATTGTCATCTATGATAGTAGGTTGTTTGAAGAAAGCTAATTAAGGTGCTTAAAATTGAAATTTTGTTTATTTCAAAAACCCATTATTATCAATGACAGTAGGTAGTTTGAAGATATTTAAAAGATTCAAAACCCATCGTTGTCAACAACGTTACATAAATTTGACAAAAGTTGTGCCACCCTTGAATAAAAAAACAAAAATTCCCCCACTTTTGTCCATGACATTTAAAATAGGTTTGAAGGGAGTTATGACACCTTTGGAGAGGAAAAAAACACCCCATTGTCATTAACGACATTGAGTCAATTATATATATAGTTATCTATTTATTTATTTATTTTCAAAAAAAATGACCATCGAGTGGATGTTAGCATGATAATAATAATAAAATTTTAAAAATATTGAAAATAATGGCATTTTCGACCATAGCCATCAAAGACATTTATAATGGAATTTACATTATATTTTTCAGCAAATGTTATATCATATAAAATTAAATTGTGTTTCATGAAGCTTTAGTTAATAAAAACTAGGGGGAAAAAAAGTTTAATTTATAAAAATTTAGTGTTAAATAAAATTATCATCCATAATTTTGATGGAAGTTTTATATATTAAAAAAATGTAAATTCTATTTTTTTTTATCCATACATTAAATGAATGAAAAAAATCATCCATAATGGAAATGAATGCTTACATTCATCCCCATGTTTGCTTCTAGGTTTACTTGTACAACATTCATTTTGTGGTTAAATTCTTGGGTTTTGTTTGTTTGTGTACATGTGAAAAAACATTTTACCATCCCAAGTTCCAACTTTAGGCTCTAGGCTTAGGTTCTAGGCTCATGTAACAACTTGCCTCTAACCCCAAAGTTAGGGTTCATAACATTTTATCTGGTTGATTACACTTATTTTCAACCATAACCTTGTCTCTATTTTTTAAATGTTATTTTGAAACAAATGAAACAAGGTACATAAACTAAAGGTTTAAAAACATGTGATGTATGCATGAAAGTAATGTGATCATATATAATCAAATTATTGTGCATGTACCCTATTGCTTCTTTAAAAAACATGTGAACCATGCCCATCAAGAATTAGTAAATTATAATTGGTTTGAAAATTTTCACCTTTTGGGGGGAAAAAAAAATTGAATATAAAAGAGGTAGTCCAAGCCTTAGATTTTACATGACCATGCACATCCTTGGCTTGTGCAATTTGAAGTATGGCCATCATGAAATCTTTCACCTTTGAAAATGTAAAGGTTGATTAATAAAAACCCACATGTTACACAACATAATTCACATTCAATTTTTCTTAGGACTTGTTGATGGTGTTCTAAACCTAATTGAATTTCACTTAGTCAAGAAACAAGTACCAAATTGTTGACATGTTTGAATCCATGATTCATCTAAGATCCATATATGATTTATGCTATATCTGTGTTAATTCTACAATTTTTACAAGTTTTTTAATAAAATGAGTGGTAGGATGGGTTGGTCAAGCCTTATGCTCTAAGGACTTTGAATCCTTTCATAAGATGAATACTCAATGCAAGGTTTCAATGTTTAAACCAATGCCACCAACTATTCATAAGTTTAAAATGTAGGTGTGATTTGATTAAGTTTTGTCACCTTCATTTTGAATTGTTGTAGGGTAATAGAAAGTCCACATGATTTCTTTGTAGCTAGGGTCCAAGCAACCATTGTTGTGTTCTTATCATTTGTTAACACAATTAGGGTAGGTGGGCCTATTCTCATGACAAATAGTCCTAGAGAACAAAAGAAAAATAAAGTCAACATATGTTCAATTTTGGTAAATAGAAAGAAAAATTATATTATGGGCTCATGTGATTAAATGATTTTTGGGTATGTCTTTTGTTTTTGTGAAATTTTTGAAGTTTTATTATAAAGAGGCATGTTGATGAGGCTAGGCCTACTAGTTTCCACCACAAAAAGAATCTATAATCATAACATATGGAATCTAATTTTCAATATTCATTTTCTTATTATTACTAAATTGCTTTTACTATATCTCCACCCTCCATTTACTTATTACTAAACTATGTTTTACTAAATTTCCAACATCATGAAATATATAACTACTTGCTAAAACAATATTCACAAATGATTGAGTATTGCTAGATGTTAGAAATTGAAATGGCATTCCTCATGTTCTTGTCCAATATTGTTTTTAGTTATATTCATCATTGTCCACATGTGTGCATATTTCTCAATAATTATTGTGCTAGTATACTAACTTTATGTTGCATGTCTTCTACAATGGTGAATTACTCCTACATACCCAATATGGGTCCCTTTATTAGGACATGGATATAAATTGGTGAACAAGAATAGGCCCACCCACCCTAGTGGGTTGAGTTTTTAAAATCTTGTTTTGCCATTTAAATGACTTAAAAATGAGATTTTATGGGTATGTTCAATAACATATTTGCTTTTGTCAAAGAAATTTCCTTCTTTCCATTACATTCAATGTTTTTTCCAATGATTCATTTATCCATTTGCCACATGATCAATATAGTAGGGACTTAATTAAGTTTTACTATTGTGTGTTATGTTTATGATATAGGTTGAAAGTAAACATTTTCCTTTTCCATGGCAATGTGGCGCTTCATCTCTTGTGAGGTGCATTGAACATCATGAATATAACCCTAATTATCTTGGCCCCAACTTCCAACAATGAAAGGATGTGCATTCAAATCTTTCTTTAACTTCTTATACACAAACTAAGAAATCAAAATAAGTGTCAAAATTGCATGTGTTTATAATGCTTAAGTAGGAAAAATGAAATCATAGAAATTAAAAATGTCCTCTCACATTAAGTTGAGATTTCTTGTTGATGTGCATGCCATGGAAGTGAGTCTCAAGGTGCAATGCATTGAAACACATTGAAATTTACAAAAACCAAGTCTTTTTGACCTCCTTGTTTATGAGAGTACAAATTATTGGACCCAACAATAATATTGAAACTTGATAAACTTTTCATATAAACCTTGTATATGTAAAAGTTTTTATTTCATGTAATCCATCTTTTACTTTCACATCTAATTCTTTTTCTTCTATTTTAAATCTCAACGCTACATTATGAACTAGAATGTATAAGGAAGCTTGAAGTTAATCTATCACACTTGTTAGTAAGGAGGACATGTTTAGATTAACTGAAAAAAGTAAAATTGAAAAAGTTATTACTTTAATTGTATTAAACTTGGAATATTGACTTGTGATTGTGATGTTTAATTTTGGTAGGAATGCAATGTGCACAAAATTGGGGAAAATTTATATGGCACTTTTAAGTTATTTAGAAATGTGTTTGGTTGCAACATCCAAAGTTAACATTGTGTCCAAACATTTTAAAATAAATTGATGTCTTATGTTTTAGATCATATTTGTGCCATCATTTTTTTATTGGCCCAAAATATTGTTAGTTGTGAGAAAAAAAGGCCTATGATTTCTACAAAGGATTATTTATATGCCAAATTTGCCACATTTTGAGGGAAAAAGGTTGAAATTGCTAATTTTAAACTTTAGGTTCTTGCAATTTATTAGTTCATAACATGGTTTCAATAAATTTCTATTTTTAAGGTCTCAAGATATTTATAGCTAGTTGTATGATTAGAATGTGACAATTCATCTCCCATCATCACACTATTTTCATGTAAAAAATCAACAAATTTTTTTCAATGTATTTTTGGGACTTTCATTCAATGTAATTTTTATTGTGTAATTTCCAAGATTTGAAAGGCCTTGATTAAGTCATTTGGGGCCTTCCAAATTTCAGAAGTTTAAAAAAAATACTTAAATTTTTTATGTGCTTATGTTTTGTGCTTATGACGATGAACAAAACTTACATAAGTGATGTGTAGGTTAGATAGTTGTATGAAATTTTAAGATGAAGGAAGTGAATACAACTATTAAAGGATAAAATTACCTTAATTTTTTTTTGAAAATTTATGCTTTAATAGTCATTGGTTTATTAATTGACAACTTTTTAAAAAATTTCACTTGTGATAATATAAGTTGTAGGACATGACCTTTAGAATAGTCATTGATGAAATTGACATGGGGTATCAACCATCTTCATGGTCAACACTGCCTTTACCAAATTATTTCCATAGTTTTTCAAAGAGGTGTGCACCACCCTTCAAGGGATATGAGTTGTGTTATAAATTGTTTTTTTCTCTTTGAAGATTTTTCATAAATGTATTTAGATCCATTGATTATCAATGTTTATTCTATCTTACATAGGGCAATTTTTCTTATGATTCCATGTTTGTTTTTGGCAATTTTACTTTTGTTTATAAGAAATGATTTCTTTTTGCAATTGATGATTTTCTTATTTTAAAACATAATTCCAAAATGAATGTTGGAACTATAAAAAAGGAAATTTTGTAGTAATTACGGATGTAAATGTTTTTTTACTACCTACCCAACTGCTTTGGTAAAGGCCAATTGGGTAATGCATTTTATAATTTCTATTTGAAATTATACAACTTAAAGACTAACATTTTGTGTTTATTTTTTTGCATAATCTTCACATATATATATATTTTTAAATCCTTTTAATTCATTTGAAGTAGCCTTTTGATAACCTTTAATTTTTCATCTTATATTATAGTCAAGTGTTTTGATGAATGGTTTTACAATAATGCTTAAAAACATTAGCAAAACTAAAAACAAGTCGACATATGGAAAAAAATAGTGAAAATGGGCTCTAAATATCACCTCTAAGCTTATTTACAAGGCCTTTCATGCCATCTCCAAGGTTTTCATTGTGAATGCAACTCCAATTTTAAGATTGCAATATTACATGTGTCTCTAATCAAGAATCGTAAAAAAAATTCATTTTTTATTCAATTCATAAATCCAAATACAACTTTCCAAATATGTGCATTAGACCATCATCATCATGGAATAATGACCAAAAGGCTTTGCAAGAAGATAAGGAGACAATATATAACAAGATGGAAATGATAATATTTTAAAGATAAACAAAGATTGCAAAAACTTGAATTTCAAAACCAAGACCACTAATGACAATAAAAAATGCATACTTGGATTTTGGTAACAACACTTGGATATTGCATTGATTCATTCGATCTCCTTAGCAAAAAAATAAAAATAAAATCATTCTCTAGCAAAAAAAAATTATTTAAAAATTGTGTCCCTAATTTTGGGTGCAAGTGTTCACAATCTTTCACATCCTAGATTGCTTTTCATAAAAGTTAAACTTTTTTTTTCATGTTTTACCAACTCTTGCAACATCAAGTCCTACCATCTCTTGCATCTATCCTAATACTTCCTCCCATGTTGGACAATGTTGTCCTTCTCTTTTCATCCCAACAACAAAGTAAACAAAAAAAGAGAAAAAATTACAAATTTCTAGCTCGTTCAATGATTATTAATGCAATGTAAACAACAAACTGTGCAAAAGCAAAGAAGACAAATGATGAAAGTGCTATAATATTTAAAGTATATTAAGAAAAAAAATGCTGAAAAATGCTGAAAAAAAAATCCTCCATTTCTTTTGAGTAGATGAAAGGTCTATTTTTAGACCTTTAGATTATTTTCCTATAACATAAAGGGTGGAAAATTTTCTTTACACTCACCTTAATTCACACCCATTACAACTGAACACAAAAAATTAATTTTTTTTAATACTTGGCTTTAATTCACATCCATTATAACCAAACACTAAAGACATTATAGTCTTTGTGTCATCGAGTTGACATTGTGTTATTAGTTGATCATGTCCACACATTGGCAGATGTTGTCATCGTTAACCTCACTCGAGTTGATTTAGTTTCATGGGCTACTTTTTTTTGGAGTTGTGACATTAGTTGCAATTTAGATGAAGGATGGTTTTTATCGTAATTAGTTCCCAACAAACATGTTTATCCTTCTAGTTGTGGAAGTTTTTGAATGTTTACACTAGTAGGTGGATGAATTTTTTCATCGATATGCCAACATGACATCGGGAGTGAAAGGGTGCTAAAAGCCCTCTTTTTTCAATTTTATATACATTTTATACACAGAAGGTGTAAGTGACATTACAATGTGCACACGTGGTTTCTATTTTGACATGTATTGTTGCGATAGTTGAGGGTTCGTCTAGGCTAGGCATCATTTCAGGAGGTTCTCCCTTTTCTTTATTTGATATGCTTCTCGCAACATGAGGATGTTTGGGAACTTGACGTTCCCTTTGTGGTTCGCCTTCTTAGGTGGTTCTTTTGTCTTCTTGGCCATGGGTCCTTCCCTTTTGTTTTGTGTTTTCTCCCTTTTTTGGGTGCTTTGATTTATTTAACATTGGCAGGGTTCATCATTTAAGGATATCCTAGTTTGAACCTCGTGCCTAATGCACATGTGTGTGTGTATTTGACAATACATATTACAAAATTACAATTATAAACTACATTTCCAAAACCTCTTTATATACAACATTTCGCATGTATCCATTGGGACCTTGGCCATTGAAAATTTTGATATTTGCACTACTTGTGACTCAAGAGATAGCAACATACAACTGACCATGGGAATAGACTAGAGACGACAAATATACCCCGACGTTGTTCAACGTCTAACCTTGACTCTTGTTGACTGTGATCACAAATGCCACTCAAACAGGAAATTGATGATGACGCAAAATCCAAAATGTGAAGTTTAGTAATATTACCTAAATAATATCGTTGAATACCTAACTCGCAATTAATTTTTTCTTTTGTTTTGGGTAAATTGTTTTGAGAATGTTTTAGATAAATTTGTTTTGTCAATGCAATTTAAATCTTCTTTTCAAATTGGGAATTTTTTTTCCATTTTTTCAACCTCACAAAATTGAAAAAAAACCCTTAATTTCAACATTATTTAAGTAATATTCTTTTACTTTTGTTTTGTTTTACGATCTTTACCTTTCACTTTCACCACCAAAATTTTAACATCATAATGGTCACATAGGAGCGATATTCCACCGTTCACCTTGAATTTCTTAGGGTCAAAGCTCATTCAAAAATATATTGCAAAAGGGCACATAGAAAATCGTGATGTCTAGCAAATAATCTCCAAAGAAGTTCCTAATTATGCTGCAGAATCTTTCTTGATTGCCAATTACATCATATAATGGCTTATTAATCGAAACCGGATAATGACCACCCACAACTTGGTCAAGTCCTTTGTCTAATTCCCCTTTTTCTTCTCTTCTTTAGCAATAATCTCCCAAGCTCCTAGTCTCCAAAAAAGTTCCCAATTATAGCAGAATTTTTCCTGAGTGCCAATTACGACATATAATGGCTTATTGTTAATGAAACCCGGCTGACGACCACCTGCAGCTTGGCCGGGTCTTTACTTCTCTTTTCTAGCAAATAATCTCCAAAGCTCCTAATTATGTAGCGAAATCTTTTTTGAATGCCAATTACGCCATTTAATGGCTATTAGTTTGACTTGGCTTTCGACCACCCGCAGCTTGTCCGGGTCCTTTCTTCTATTTTTTTTTCTCTCTTTTCCTCTTCATTTGTATTTTATTCTAGGTGAGAAGGTAGTATGAAGGTCAGGGTTGAGAAAAAAAAACAACCCAAAAAAAACTCATTGGTCAAAAACTAAAAAAAGTTGAGTGATTAAGGCTAGATGAAGAAATGCAGCCCATCCCATGGATAGAATGACCAACTGGTGTGTTGGTGGGTGTTGGTTCCATTCTTTCTCTGCCTCGTCAAAGTAAACAGACCACGCCGGGACAGATGGATGATCGGACGGATGGACGAATGGATGACGAGATAGATGGATGCACCCTGTGCCTAATGCACATGTTTGAACCTCGTGCTTAATGCACAATTGTGTATGTATTTGATGGTACATTTGCCCGTTGTGCCATGTTTGTATTTCACTATTTCTCCGCCCCGTCGGAATAAACAGACCATGACAGGACGGATGGATGATTAGACACATGGATGGATGGATGATGGGACAAATGGATGAAATGATGTTTCACAATGTCTTTTATTTTGCCCGTTGCGCCGTGTTTGTATTCCACTCTTTCTCCACCCTGTCGGAGTAAACAAACCATGATGGGATGAATGGATGATCGGACGGATGGACGGATGGATGATGGCATAGATGGATGAAATGATGCTTCATGATGTCCTATACTATATGTAACCAAATGCACCAATAGAAGGGGTTCAAGTTTTGTTTGAGCTCCAGAAACAATGGAACCCTCCCCTTGGATTTAGCTTGCTTTGAGAGCTTAAATGTTCGGTCACCAGCTGGTTTACCCTAATAAATATGAATTGTAATAGTATGGATACCCACGTTCTTAGGAAGGGGTATTATTATTAGCCCAAGTTGAAAATGGTGACCAAGAATTTTAGAAAAAATAAAATCATGCAGCCAATGATAAAGCTTAACATGGACTGGGGAAAACACAACATTTTTATTCCACGTTAAAGGAGGGGTTTTTTGCTTAGGAGGTGGTGTTCTTTTGTCTAGGCAGGTTTGCATGAACCCTAGTTGGCTTGCTAAGAAGATACTTTTTAAAATTGGAGTTAACTTCAATTTGAACACATTGGCCTTTCTTTTTTGGTGGTTTTCTTTTCTGATTTTATCCCAAGTACTTTGCCTAAAGTTGAATTGTCACATATATAAACTAAAATGGTGTGTCATGTGGAAGCCCCTATGCTTCTATTTTAAATAGTGGGGATGACATAGCTACATCCGTTCGAATGGATGACGGGATAGATGGATGAAATGATACTTCACATCACAACGTCCTTTACTATATTAGTTTGAACCCCATGCCTAATGCACATGTGTGTGTATTTGACGGTACATATTACAAAATTACAATTACAAACTACATTTCCAAAACCTCTTTATATACGACATTTCGCATGTATCCATCAGGACCCTGGTCGTTGAAAATCTTGATGTTTGCACTACTTGTGACTCGTGAGATAGCAACATATAGCTGACCATGGGAATAAACCGGAGATGGCAAATATACCCCAACGTTGTTCAATGTCTAACCTTGATTCTTGATGATTGTGATCGCAAATGCCATTCGAACAGGAAATTGACGACGACATAAAACAAATGGCTAATCAGTCCCAGAGGGGGACATGATGATGCGGGGTATGAACACACGTTTGTCAACATTGTTCCATGTGATGAATTCCGTTTCAATGACATGCTGACCTAATATCTTAACAATCAACTTCGTACCATTGCACAATCCTATTGATTGATTGAGATTACGCAACAAAAGGATTGGCACGCCCACTTTGAGTTCTAACTTAAGATTTGTGATACCATTGAATTACAAAGTGTTCAGAAATTCCACCGGATACAATGAATCCATTAAAACTCCTGCAGTAGCACTTGCACCTTCTTTTGTCGAAGTCAAAGAATTTGCGCTAAGGTACGTATGTAATTATTCAAATAACAATTCTATAATTGCATTGTTAACTTCATCAACGTCAATATTTTTGGGGGCTAGAATGCTGCATTGCATAAGATACATGGCATCTCTAGAGTGGCGTTGGTGATCCAGATAGATGGTTTGGATTAATCCTCTTAAGCTGCAATCTTCTATTGGCAGCCTCATATGGGACAAAATCTTGATCCAATCTGGATTGACACCTTTTTCTTTTGCAATGGCAGGAAGATTGCCGTCTCCAACATTTCACACCCATTTGGCAAACTTTCGTTACTCTTCAAAATTGGCTACCATGACTCGCATGTTGACATGAAAACAAAGAATCGTAACATGCCACCAAAGATGCGATCGAGGCAATGGAGCACTAACAATGTCTTCTCGTCCTCCCTTGGGAACAACAGGCAAGATTTATCGAAAATCCCCACCAAGGACCATGGTTTTCCCACCAAAGATCTTTTCAATTGCCTATGCATCATCCAATTGCATCAAATCACGTAAGGTCCAATCAATAGCTTCGAAAGCTCGGTGATGCATCATTGGTGCTTCATCCCAAATGATCAAATCAACTTTACGCACCAACTCGGCCACTTTCATCTGTTGTGTGATGTTGCAAGTCGACTCATCGTACATATCAATCGGAATCTTGAATCTTGAATGGGCAGTTCTGCCACCCAGAAGTAGCAAAGATGCAATTCTTGATGAGGCAATTGCAAGCACGATTTTGCTTTGCCCTCGTAGATGGGACATAAGCATTGTCCAAACATATGTTTTGCTAGTTCCACCACTGCCATACACAAAGAATAGTTTGCCTTCTTTGTTTGTCATGACATTCAGAATAATTTTGTATGCGCTGCACTGATCATCATTGAGCCTATCTTCTTACTACGTTATCACTTTGGAGAAAACCTTCGCTTCTTTAAGCTTGCTTGCTAGCTAGCTAGTTTTGGAGAATGGAAGCGGAAAAATAAACTTCACATATCAACTACAGACATTTCACCTTTTCATTTATATGTTGCTCCATTTTCATTGAGTGCTTCGTCTCCAATCTTTGCTTCCGTCGCACGGTTCTTCTCATCGCCAAAACACACATACCTTTATAACAAATACATTTAGATTTTTTAAAGAACTTAATTATTAACATACACAAATTGATCATATTCGGACAAATGCACCAATGCAACATAGATATCAAAAGCATATTGGACACTTCATAAATTTTTTTATTGTTTATTAAATTACCAAATTTTATGCCACATTTTGTCTTGTCATAACATGCTATTTTTATGTTTTTGGCTAAAATATTCTTGAACCATGTATAGACAGAAATCTGACATTTTTCCTTTAAATTTTTTTTTTTTTGGCTATTGAAAATATTTATGTATGGCTAATTATTCATGTGGATCATCACTACTTTGGCTGCATTACAAAATTGACCGAAAGAAAACAAAAAAACACATTACATGTGGTCATGTGTAAATATTATTCATCATACATGGTGATTATTTATGCACCGTCCAACAAGCAAGCAAGCAAGCAGCACATGGAGGATGATGATGTATCTATATAGGGACATGGATGGAGGGCCATTCGTGGTTTATTTTATAAAAAAATAATTTCACTGGCCACATAACTTGGAGGCCATTTCACCGACCAAGTTGGGCATTTGAGAAGTGGCTAGCTGGGAGAGCATTGCATGATGGATAGATTTCCTTCCCATTCTTGGTGGGCAGAAAGCTGCAGTGTCAGACTCAGTAGAGGGATGGTGTGCAGCCGGCAACCTTGGAGCTTCCAGGGTGTCGATTCGCATGGATGACCGGGTGGATGGACAGATGGATGATGGGACAGATGGATGAAATGATGCTTCACGTCGTGACGTCCTTTACTATATGTAATGTAATGCTTCTCACAACATGAGGATGTTCGGGAACTTGATGTTCCCTTTGTGGTTCACCTTCTTAGGTGGTTCTTTTGTCTTCTTGGCCATGGGTCCTTCCCGTTTGTTCTTTGTTTTCTCCCCTTTTTGGGTGCTTTGATTTATTTAACATTGGCAGGGTTCATCATCATTTAAGGATATCATACCAGGATGTAGAAAAAAACAAATCCGAACACAATACTTACCGCACAAGACGCTTTTCTCTCTCAAAACACCGACCTCACAAGATTCAAATAGGTACCAAGCTTGAAGTGGTATTGTCGTGGACTGTGTTGTGACGAACAAACGAAACCGGCCACACCCATACCCAAAAAGCTTCAAGATCCACAGACTTCCTCATCCTGAAAAACCCTAGTTCCCGCAAAACCCTAATCTGCCGTAAAGCAAGCAGAATGGGCGAACGTGATTTGCGTTCTCTTGTCCGTCCGTGGAGGAGGATCCGGAAACGGATTGCTTGGTTGTTTTTGCTTTGAATTGCATGGGGTTTTTCATAAAGAAGGTTGAAGCAAAAAGAATGACGCAGTTTCTGCTGCTGCGGGAGTGATTGTGATGCGTCTCTGCCCTTGATCTCTGATCGATCCATTGAAGCTCAACTATCGAGTTGCATAACAACATCTCACATGGACAATCGCTGGAAATTTGCAAGCGAGTCATGAGCCCTAAAGCATCAGGTAATCGCTAGGATTTTGCTGTTATGATGAGGATCAAGAAGATTGGGTAGTAGGGATCTGTAGTAAGTTCTCTCATGGCAGGATGGCTCTGGATTACGAAGAAGAGGGGTTTTGTGCTCTCAGCTGGGCAGGCTCTTATCCATCTAAGTAGAGGAAGGCAGGCGATGGAATGGGCCATTAGCTCAACCTCAGATACAAGAACAGGCAGTTGGGTTTTCTCAGAACAAGCAGTCAGCAACAATTGTTATGCGTTGCTGAAGGAGCTGGTACATCAAGCTTGTATAGTGCCAGAGCTGCTGGCAAAAGAGGCTGGAAGTATTGGAGATGAAGACAAGTTTTCCGAGGCTCAGAGAAGGAGATGTATGGAGTTAGGGTTAGTTGCAGGGATGAGCAAATCGTGGAGAGAAAGACTGTGGAGCAATCACAGAGTCAAGATGCTGGAGCGTCATGCAACTGGAGTGAAGGAGCATGCTGCAAATGATGCTGTGAAGAGTAGCAGTAGGCATATCACTCCATTTGGTGTGGAAGGGTGCAGAAGAAGCTTTCATGTGGGTGCAAAATATTCATCCAGGAAGAGAGCTGAAGCAATTGTCCAGCCAAATGCAGGATTGGAACACAGGTCCAGGTATCATAATAAGAGCCGGATTGCAGAGAAGCAGAAACAGGACATTAAGCTAATCTGCAACATACTCAGGGGAAAAAGCAAGTGGGGTGCAAGCACAGCCAAGCGTCTGAAAGCTTCCAATGTAGAGGTGAAGCCGTACCACGTCTGTGAAGTTTTGCGACTCCATCCTGTGCCAGTTGATCGTGCATTCAAATTCTTCAATTGGGCAAGGCAGCAGAGAAGATGCAAGAAGGGTAAGTTTATCTATACAAAGATGATCAAGATTTTAGGAGATGCAGGGAAGTTTGATATGATATGGCCCTTGTTGGATGACATGAGAAAAGAGCGGCGTGAAATCGATCCATCTCTGTTTCTTGGAATTATCAGAAGCTATGTTCAATTGAAGAAGATTGATGAGGCAATTGTGGCCTTCAATGCGATGGAGAAATATGGGTGCAAGCCCACCACTCTGTCCTTCAACTGCATGATTGACATGTTAATTACAGCTGGAGATCATGAGTGTGCTGAATCTTTATTCAAGAAAATGGATTACAGGATGTGTACTCCAGATATTGTGACATACAGCATGTTGATAGATAGCCGGGGAAAGATGGGCCAGTTAAATGCGGCATGCCAGCTTTTTTATGAGATGCAAAAAAGAGGCTGCAGGCCAAATGTTGTGACCTACTCTAGCCTCATCAGCAACCTGGGGAAGGCTGGCAAATTGAAGGAAGCATGTGATCTTTTCCAGGACATGAGAACTCATGGCTGCATTCCTAACAATGTGACCTACAATGGCTTGATCAGCAGTCTTGGTCAGGCTGGTCTAGCGATGCTTGCATATGAATATTATCAGGAGATGTTAACACTGGGTTTTGTGCCAGATCTCTTCACCTATGCTGTTGTTATTGTCAGTTTGATAAAGTTAGGCAGAATTGATGAAGTTCGCAGCTTGTGCAAGATAGCAATGGCCAAAAGCCGGTTTTCTGATTTTGATATCCTGAAATCTGTGCTGGGAAGTTTGTGTAAGAGTGGTGAGTGGAAGGCAGCTTTGCAGTTTTTTGAAGAGGTTGTCAGAGGAGGACATAGCCTGACTGCAGGCGCTTACAATGTAATGATCCATTCTTTATCAAGGGCTGGGAACATGGAGAAAGCATTTGAGCTTTTTGAAGAAATGATCCACAACAAGGTTGCCAGCCCTGATTTAGTAGCCTGCAATGCAGTCATCAATGGCTTGGTGAAGGAGGGCAACCTTGACACTGCCTGCAAGGTTGTGGATGCCATGACTGAACAGGGTATCACACCTGATAGCTTCACTTTCATTAATTACATCAACCTGTTGTGCAAGGCTGACCGATTTGATGATGCATATCAAGTGAGTTCAAGCTTCTGCTTCCTCCCTGATGTCTGGGTTTCCAACTTAGGGTCAAAGGTTGAAATTTGACATATGAGAGGGTTTGGGTTCCCACTCAATGTAACCTTTTTTTTCTGTATTATTCTTGAAGTTGGTGTCCAGGGAGACAGGTTGCTTGAGAGGGGATTGGAGTTTTCTTAAACAGCTTCTGGATGTGCAGATAGTTCAACAGGAAGTGGTGAAGAAGGGATGCCCTCCAAATACACAGATGTACAATGTGCTGATAGACAACCTTGGAAAGGCAGGGAAAGTGGAGGAGGCGTTGAAAGCTTTTGACAGAATGAGGGAGCAGGGCTTCTCTCCTGACACAGTCACCTTCAATATTGTCATCAGTATTCTGGGTGGGATTGGCAAAGTGGATGCAGCATACCAACTCTTCCAGGAAATGAAAGAGAAGGCATGTCAACCAACTCTGTTCTCATACAATATCATGATTGGTAATCTTGTTCGGGCAGGCCGAGCAAATGCAGGCACCAAGCTTTTCCAAGAAATGTTGGAAAATCAAGTCAGTCCAAATGACATCACCCTCAAACTTCTTCTTCAGGCACATGAGGAGACTGTAGAAGGCTATGGGGAGCTTGTGGATATGTGCAGGGAAATGCTGCCTCTGGATTGTCCCCCAAGCTCCACATAGAATACTTTGGTTATCCAGAGCATTCCGGTAACCTGATTCTGGCATTCTGGCACCTGAAACATTGGTGGCAAAGATGAAATGCTTTGGAATTGGTCAACCTCCTATTTCACAGCACAAGCTGTGCTAGCTATGAAGACATGCAACTTCCTTCTGAATAGACTTTTGCAGAAGCTTCAAAAACTGAGGTGGGGTTCTATCAAACTTTTGAGACTGTTGATTTGCTGGAACTCTGTAACCCCTCAATCTGACCCAGATACTGGTATGAACTCTCTGTTGAACATGCTGTGGTTTCTCTCAAATCTGTGGTTTCAAAGAGGCAGCATGTCCCTATTGATCTTATAGCCTTGTGTTCAATCATGCTTTCACTGTAGTCTGTAGTCTGTACTCTTAAGCCCATGCTTGTCACTGCCAATATCCTTGTGCCCAGTTTGAATTGAGCAAGAAAAATTTCATGGAGAGTAATTGAGAGGTGCAGGAGGCATTGGAATTGTGGTCACCCCCTCAGTCAGAGATCCACTCCATTGGAATTCAGAACCCCTTATAAACCAATGCATAGGTTGGTGTTTACACACTTGTGACTCTTTTAGTCATGTGTTGCAAATCTAGATACTGTCTGAGCTGTCGTGTGTTTCAATCACACAAAGATGTTCTGAGTACTGGGTTTTGGTGGTTGTTGAAGCAGGATCAGAAATCAATATTTGAATATGGGTGTTCCTGACAACTTGTGCTTCATCAATTGAGCATATCAAGGAGCCTCTGTGTCCTTCCCCGACCCCTGATTTTCCCTCATGATCTCAAGCAATCATTGGATTCCGAGTACTGTTAGAATTCCGAATTCCAGGGATGCCTTTCAAGTAGGACTGGATGCACCAATTAGGTTGCTGCGGATTCTGTTATGGAGCCAATTGAATTTATGCAGCAACTTGAATGTGTGATTTGAGAAAGCTGTCACTGAAGAAGTTAGGCAGTCAACTACAAGGTCCATGATGACACTTACTGTTGAGATGTAAGATCATATTTATAGTACAAGAGCTTCATTTTTCAATTGTCTTCATTGTCATCATGGTACCTCCAACTTTTGTTGCTGCATTAGACTCAAAAATGTCTAATTTACGCTCAGATTATCCAATCTGTATACAGGTGTTGTGCTGCCACTCCATTGTAATCTTATTTACTTGCAAGAGCCATGATCTGCTCCACTCAAGAGTTCTTGATTGAATTGTGGGAATAAATTAATTGATCCTCCTCTATGAAAAAGTTGTTGCACACTACTAGATGTTCTCACTCTTGCCTATCATGTTGGATGCACCCCCTGGCTTGCCATAAGGGGCTGGCAGCCAGTCTGACACCTCACACAAGATAATGGGCAGGGGCATGAGCATTGCTTGCATGGTACAAAAACCTAATTTTTTCAGTAAATACTAAATACATGACACTCTTGAAGTGTTTTGTTCACAAGCGATGAAAACGAACCGTGCTCTTCAACATTAAGTTTTGCAAATATGTGGAGGGTAATGACAACGAATCGTGCTCTTCAACATTAAGTTTTGCAAATATGTGGAGGGTAATGCCCAAGGCACGCAACACACTTTTGTTTTGGTTTAGTATGCAAGGTGGTTGTGAAGGTCCGAAAGTACTTTTTTTCTTACATGGGTGAGCCACATGGAGAGAACTCTAGAAGCAAACTTTTGCTTTTGTTAGTGTGGAAGGTGGTTGTGGAGGTCCAAAGAAGTTCTATTAAGTTTGGTGTGGGGAAGGATTTTTTTTTTCATTTTCTTTGGTTCCCAATGTGTTCCCCCCATGTTCCCTTTGACTTCTCAATGAGTTTCCATCAGGTTCTCAATATGTCCCTAAATTTCTGCCCCTACCATTAGCCCAAGCCAAAAATGGTGACAAACAGTTTTGGAAATAGAAATCTCGTGCAGCCAAAGGGAAGGCTCAGCATGCAATTATGATGGGCCCTATATTTTTCCTTTCGAGGGTAGGGTGTAGGGTGGGGGGAGTTATTTTTTGTTTTCCTTCCTTATTCCCAATGTGTTCTCATCAAGTTCCCAAAGGGTTCCTATATGCATTCCCCAAGATGTTCCCAATAGCACTTGGGTTTTATCTGATATGGTTTGCCCAAAGTTCAACTCCAATTATATAAACTAAAAAGGTGAGATTTTAAGGGCGCACATTTGTTTCTATTTTGCAACTGGGGGTCCAAAGAGGTGCTTCTATTGGGGGCATGCCCAATGTTCCAAATTTTTTTGCTAATGAGTCAATTAGTATTGCTCCTTTAAAATAGTTGTGACCACATCCATGATCTAATTAATATCAATCACATTATATTGGACTTAATTTTAGGTTAGGTATTTAGTATTTCCATGATGAAGAATCACATTAATAACTATCAAAAGCATGAAAACACCATAGACAAGAATGAGTGAATAGGTAGGGTGTTTCTTCGCAAGGGGTATTAGCCCAAGCTTAAATGAGGCACTGTGTTATACACATTTGTAATATTATGCTCAACATAAAAGAAAATCAGATTTTTTTATTGTATTCACACAATGATTAACATTGAAAATATTTTTCATACACAGTAGTTTCAAAGAAAAAACATGTGATGTCGTGATTAAAATTATCTTTTCAACTCAAATGTCCAAGGTTCAATCTGTTTTCCAATTTTTTTTGCCAATAAACAAAATGAATGAATAAAATATTTAAATAATTAAAAAAATTAGTTGATTTTAAAAAGCGATTTCCATGGAGAAAAAAAGATTAAATGCTAATCTTAAGCAAGTTGCCTCTAGGAATAATGTAAATTCCCCATGGAACAAAGTGAAATTCTCGAGGAATTAAAGAAGTTCTTTAAAGAACAAATGAAATATTTCAAAAAAAAACTTTCGTAAGGAATTAGAAAAGTTCTTTGATGAAAAAGACAATTTCCTTGGGGAGCAATAAATTTCCCCTAATGAAAGGGCCAAGTTTTTTTGGGGAAAAAGACACGTTCCTCGTGGAGCAATGAACTTCCCCCTTGAAAGGCCCAAGTTCCCAAGGAAACATATGTTTCAAATATTTTTTGTAATCATAACTATTTTGTGTTCCCTTTTATATAGGCTTATGACTTATCATTATAAATGTCTCGAGAAGAACTACAACTTTGTTTTTGAAGGCACTTTAATCAAAATTCATATGAAAAAGTTATAATCACACAAAGTTTTGAAAGCATTTATTCCCAAGGGAACATCTTAAGCCTGCTTCTCCTTGAGGAACATGGTTGTTGTTACCAAGTATATGGCAGAGTATATGGCAAAGATTTAACAAGACAAGATTCAAACATTTGCTTAGCTTTGAATCTTGATTTTCAAATTATTTTTGGAGAGAAAGGACTAAGATTTAATTTTTGATTGTGATGAAGGTTAAAAGTACACACATGGATAGACTTAGAGAGTTGTTGGAAAAGAATATGTAGTTTTACAATTGTGTTGTGCTATGAACCATAAATTTTCATGTTTTCAATTCAAAGTTGCACTTTAATATTACAAATGTTTGATATTTTCAATTTTGAGTAAAGAAAGTAGTAGCATATTGGTGAGAAAACAATGAGTAAACTTTGAAACTATTGTGTTTTTCTAACTGTAATAATCAAGATATGATCATAAATTTTAATAATAAAAAATAATCTGGAATTTGGGAAATAATGAAATAATATTAGTAATGAGACAAATGTGTGAATATAATCTAAAAAGTAATTTGAAAGGTTTTGAACAATAGATTATATGTGAATTAAGTGCAATTGTGTGCATAATATGTAATATTTGTTAATAAAAAAAGAGAAAATCTGAGTAGAATTTACGTCTACCAATTGTTCATAGAGGCAATTTAGGCCCCCTTGTCCCCAGGGAACATGGTTGCTT
>Ga0209611_10001286_pt1 | contig 42239 bp, 32 predicted proteins | sample S1TSphgellanicum_3_FD_187693 | JGI IMG/M metagenome (GOLD analysis project Ga0209611, IMG submission 187693) | Host-associated microbial communities from peat moss isolated from Minnesota, USA - S1T2_Fc - Sphagnum magellanicum MG (SPAdes) (version 2) | ecosystem: Host-associated > Plants > Peat... | reverse complement strand
ACCCAAAACTTAAAAGAAAAAAAAATCAAGGCACTTTGAGTGCATGCTGAGCCTTCCTGATGGCTGCATGAAATTTCTATTTCCAAAACTGTTTGTCACCATTTTTGGCCTGGGCTAATAATACCCCCATTATATAAATAAACTGGGGGTACTTATTAATTGAGTCCTCTGGGGTAGTTCAAAAATGTTAGCGGTCCAATAAAGTCCCCTTTATCTGACCGACACAATTCATACATATGGTTGAAGACATGTAAGTGTAGGAGGGTAAAGCCCGAGAGGGGCGGGGCGGGCTTTACACCAAAAAGGGCCCTGCACGGTATAGACCTGAGCATGGGCCTGATCCCTGTTAAGCCTGCCCCTGAGGGCTTTGCACGGTGTAAAACTCACACGTGTTCTTCTTCTTCTTCTTTTTCTTTTTTAAAAGAAATATTTTCCAGTGATGCCCAGCATCGATAACTCTACTTGCAACAACACTTTTGCTACTTTTGTTGCAATTTTAAAATTAATAAAAATTAATTATTAATTGCCTGCAAAACTTAACTGTAAACTCTAACCCTAACCTAAGAACCGTCGGTTCTCAGGCAGGGTCCCAGGTATAATAAGAAGAAGAAGAGGAGCAGGGGGGTGGGGAGGGTAGATAAGTGATATCCACCCAACACAGGATCACACCATGTGACTAGACAAGTGATACCCGGCCAACACTGGAGCACACCCATTGACTAACTCCGGTTAAAGTTAGTTGCTTTCTCCTTCAAAACGATGCAGAAGTGAAGAAAGACAACAAGCTTCAGAAATCATCTCTGGAGATCTTGGCTGAAATCTGCAAGTGGCATGGAAACAACTACAGACACACACACAGACTGACCTTTGTTGCAGTGCAAAAATGAATGCAACAAAGCTTAAAGCATCTCTCTCAACTCCTCCTCCTTCCTCCCTTTGTTAACTTGACAACTTGTTTGTGGAGCACTTTTATTAGGAATCCTGCCTGCCTGCCCAGTCTTCTGAAGAAACCCCAGCACAGAACAAGTTGTGTGGGTCTCACCAGCTGCAAATGTAAAAGCTGTTGCAAAGATCTCCCAGCAGCAGCAGCAAGGAGGGCTTTTTTTTCTTCTTTAAATTTTTTTTTACCTTTCTTTCTTTTTTTCTAATTTTGTGATATCCAAAATTTGGCGATTTTTTTCCCCCAAATTTTTTTTTAAAAAATCAAATCTCTACTAAAAAACCACATGTCTCCAAAATTTTACCAATTTTTTTGACAAAAAATAAATCCAACTTAGGGTCTACCAAAAATGACATCTACAGGAAAAGTTCACACTGTAGATGAACTTTCCCTAAAAATGTAAATTCTCTTTAAAAAAAGGTCAAAAAATAGATGCCCCAGCCCTAACAGCATTACCCTACACTAAATTTGAGTTCATTTTTAGGAGTGTCTCCACACACTTTGTTGGCCTTGCCTACTACCAAGGCAAGAAGGATATTGTGTTTAGATTCATGATAGAGTATAGTAGCTTAAAGGGATTTTTATAGGCCCCCTAGGTAATAATAAATAATAGGTCTATTTTTATACAAGGGTTTTTTGAAAGATGATATTTTGACTTGTGTTGAAACTTGAGATTAGTTATTATAGAGTTATGATATCTTGAAGGATTTTGGTTTCTTTTGGAGGATTTTTTTTGAAGATCATATTTTTGCATGGTGAAATATTTGAATTTTCATAATTCTTCTTTTGCCTTGTGATACTTTTTAATATAAATGGCAAGGCCATACAGTGTCCCTTATTGTTGCTCTTATTATTGTGTTCTCAATTGCACTTAGTGCGAATACGTTGATGATCAATGCTTTTGGGTTGGGAGTTGGAACAACTTTGTTCCATTCCAACTTTTTAGGGTAATAACCATCCTTTCCTTCCATTCTAGTTTTAGACAAATTTTTAATCTTGTGGAATCTCAAGTGAGGATTGTGAGCCTAACATGTTTTCAAATCACTAAACTTTTGGTGATATAAGCATCAAAAACTTACTTTATTTAATATAATTTTGATTCTAATTTAAGTCCAATTTTCATGTACATAACACACTACCCAAGACCTGAAGATTGTGTAATTGCTAATGTTGTACAGTAAATTTTAATGACAAACTCAACTCTAAAAGAATAAAGAAAAAACTCTTCACATATATAAACAAGGATGAAAATCCATCCACAAAAAATACAAGGCATGTCAAAAGCCAATGTAAACACACGAAATGAAAACGAAGACCATCAAAATAGTAGTAATGAAATGGAAGACGTAATGCTAAAAGGGCATCCTCTGCTACAAATCAGCTAGTGATAGAGATGCACTAGCTGATATGTGTGAAAAAAAAAAAAAAAAAAAATTGTGATTTAAGTGTGGCAGCCTGTTGAAAAATCACGATGATTTATGCATATTGTAAGGCTATCTATAATAAAATATAAGCATCGAAGGTACCAAGGAGGTCTGCTGATGACGAGCTATATAAGCATGTACATAAGAAGTCAGAAAGGTTCCAGTTCCACCAGAAAAGCCAGTTCCACTGTTCTCTATTATTGACTATTCTCTCTATAATGTAGAACCCTGTGGTCTGGATTCCCTGGAACTGGCCCAAATCCCAGAACCAGCCAACATTGGTTGGAACCAAGCAGAAGGCAGGTGGTAAAAGCACACTGAAATTGCTGCTGTAATCAGATAGGAGTTGACAGAGAGCACCTTTGAGGAATTGCACCTTCAGCTCCAGTTGCTCTCCATTAGCATGACCATGAGCTTCCCAAGCTGCATGACCATAAACCCTAAACCCTAAGGGTGCAACCTAAACTTGCATTCCTTTCCATTAGCATTAAATGCCTATGCGGAAGGTGCAGCTAGGGGTGCAGCCTGCAAGTAATTTGCAAAGCTGAATTGCAAATCCGAAACATCTGAATTGGATCACTTAGTGATCAAATCAGATTTCCAAAGTTGAAGGTGTAGCTCCTCAATGGAAAGAAAGAAACCCTTAGAAAAGAAGCTGGTTGGGTGATTCTTGTCTTGCTTATTATATTAGTACCTAGGGGCAGCTTTTGGGGGAGGGGAATTTTTGACCTCGAAATCTAATTCCTAATTTCAACCCATGCAAATGAAATTTATGTGAGAAAAGGTCCCAAATTTGCCTAAATCTTTATATGCAATGAGATTCAGGTACCCACTTAATTGAAGCTCGTGAGATAGCCACATAATTTCTCATTTCATTTAATTAGGTAATAGTCAGAATATTATTTAACATGGTATAGACATTAAAAGTTGTTCCATTACACTGATGTAATTAGTTAATAAAAAAAAGTTTCTCTTGTAGAAAAACCCAGTGTTGTTTGATTCCAGCCTCTAGGTTTTGAAGAGATGTCTTGTTTTGGCTCCAGCTGATTCTGTTACTCGATGGAACTCTTAGTGGGGTTCTGATCCTTTCTTTGAATTTGTAAGTTTCAAGGTTGAACTCTGGTGTAATTCCTTTAAGAAAGCTCAGTTTAGCCGTCATTTTGGCTCCAAATTTTTGTGGAGGTTCCTGAAGCTATATTGCTAATATGCTAAGCACGCACCTGAGTGTGAATCACTAAACTACATTAGGTAATGCTTCAATATGTATCAGCTTTCTGCACAACTACGCCAGTTTGGTGATGTGCAAGTCAGCATTTGATGCATGAATTTGGGCATCAGAGGTTTCACCCAACTGCAGTATTGGACTCCAAAATCAGGCTTCAAAGCATCATATGTTCTTCTCATCTGAAGCTACACCAGCAACAGACAGACCACAGTAAAATTCTTTGATGTGCAAAAAAAGTGGGCTCAGAAGGTTGACTATCAGTCTCCCCTGTAAGACAACTGTTCTGAAGAGCTGCAATCACCTTGCTTGCTAACAAAGTGCTTGCGAAGTCAAATACTTTAAAAGCTCAATGGTACAATCAAAATACTGTTAAGTGAACAGTTGTAATTAACACCAAATATATGTGATAACCCTAGTTTCAGGCAAACAATGTGGGCACAGAGGCAATCTCTCAAGCCATGGAAACATCGCTCTGTTTCAAAAGTAATCCAAATGATTTCCTTGGTACACCTTGGTCAAACAAGAAACCAAGTTCAGAAAAGCTAATGCCACATCCTATGGAAGGTAAACCAGTATCCCTCCCTTGAACTCCAGGAAAGCACGGTTAGACCCTGCATTTCACCGTGGCAAACATACCCAGTGTGCCTCACTGTGTCTCATATTTAGGTTCTGCCACCACATAGTGATAAGCAACCAGGAACACAAAGATGAAGATCCCCAAAAAGTTTGCAAAGAATCCCAAGTCGGTGTCATTAATCATCTGCAATTTCCAAAATCAAACAGTCAAAGTTCATCATCATCTAAGTAAAATGGATCACCCTGTGTTTCAGATTGACTTCTGACAGTATAAAGCCTGGGACATGATTCTTATACTCAACTTTCTCAGTTATCTAGATAACCATACGAGCCTGCATCTACTTTCCTTCACCAGAGAGCTGGGAAAAACCTGATCATCCGCAAGACATGCAAGATCACCAAAAAAAAAAAACTCTTCTACTGCTACTACTATGAAACATTGCAGTACAAGATCTAAGAATAGACTAATGTACTTGTTATGTTCAGATGTTGAATTCCACACATGTTCACTGCGGATCTGATGATAAAAAATCTCTGACATGTGTTGGGCAAACATGCCCCAGCTTTCGAAAGGGAAAATTTGCAAACTTGTGGGATTTAAAAGCAAACAAAGCAAACATTGAAATCCAGATATGTTGAATGGGGGCTTTTCAGTAGATGCAAAAGCAACCAAGAGTCAGGAGTAATCCAAAAATCGGCATTCAAAATGAGATAAAACTTGGAGCATGAATTAACTTCCTTGGTTTCTAAGTTCAACAGCACCACATGTCTGACAAACACAAGGACCGGAAGCAAAATAAAATAAAATTCAACGTCATGACGCCACCACAGGATGAGTAAGAGAATTCACTTATGTCACACTGTAACAGATCGTACTTTTCCTTCCTCGGATCTGTAAAGATTGCCACAGCCCTAAAGACCTAACCCTAACCCTAAACCCAACACATCAAGTATACTTGCAAAGCTTTCATCCAAAGCCACAGCAAGCTTTCGGAAACATGTAACTCAGGGAAACAACCTCATTTATGGAGCTAGGAGGACCCAAGTTCATCACAACAAACAGCACGCAACAAGCGAGATGCGAAATTTCGGCCAGTGAAACCCTAACCACCAGATGGGACCTTGGCTTGATACGCAATCTGAAAAAACACCACAATAACATAGAAATAAAAACGAAATGAGAGAAGCCATGCAGTGAACGAAGATAGTCGCACCTTTGCTGAAGAATGATGACAAGAAGAAGATCGCACCACGAGCGAATCGCTCCAAAATCTTCTGAATCTCGTCGTCCTGGTAACAACAAGCGACCGCGAAATGACCACGGATGTCGCATAACTTTCGACCTTCCCCTCCGTAGCGACCTACCAGGTAGTTATCACAAGGCTAGGTTAGCACCAACAATCGGCTCTCATTGGCCCAATGATTTCGTAACCCTTCATTCGCTTCTTGGATGAAAAGTTCACAGCTGGTCTCTTTCTTTGTGGATGCAAACAGGGCATCTCAATTCCCATCGTGGTCGGTTATGTCCGGTTAAAACAAAACTGGCCAGAGGCTGATGGTTACGGGAATGAGTGTTGGCCGGTTAATTTATTGGGTTTTGGCCCGTTTGTCAGCCCGGTTATCATCTAGTGATTCATAACCTACCAATTGGTTATTTACTTTTTGATACCTGATTAAATACCTAACCAGCTGGTATTAAAATTTTCAAAATCTAATAACTTACCCGGATGACCTGGTTATCTTCCAAGTAGGTTATCAATCCTAAAACAATTAATATTTTATGATTTATTTTTTTAAACAGGAACTTTTTTTTTAAAAAATTAACTTTGTTAAATCCCCTATAACCAGCTAAATATCCAGCAGGATCACCAATGGTTATCAACTAATTATTTGATAACTTACTCTCATGCATTAAACGCCAATTATTCCCTCCCCCAATATTGATAACCGAATTGACACCCAATTTTTCTAATATTGATATTGTTAACCTGATTGGGACCCCCAAAAAATCAACCTACTAGTTAGCACAAGGTAACACCCTAGGCTCTCATTGGCCCAATGATTCCATAACCTGTGGTTACTTGGATGAAATTTTCATAATCACTTTTCACATGGATGAAATATTGTGAACCAATGATACCCAATTTCTTTAAAACACTACTCAATTTCACTCACCTTTCATCTACACTCAAATTAGGTGTGAAAGAGGTTTTACAGTGTTAAAGGAGGGCCCAAAGACTAGATGATTTCATGGACAACTTTATTGTTTTTCAACCTTTATGGCATGACATAGTATCATAGTATTCAAACGAATTCGGCATTAATTATATTTTTTTAAATTGTCAAAAAAAATTGAAATTTATTGGCCCAAATGCCGAAATTTGGGAAATTCAAAATGTTTGTTGTCAAATGCTTTGGAATCCTAATGAGATCATTGTGGATTGACGTTTTGTTCAACAAGCAATCATGACTTAGAAGTTTTTGAAATCAAAACAAAAAATCGGTAACAATTTACCACAACACCCTTTCCTCTACTTCTTCTTCTTCCTATAATAGAAGAAGCTACAAACGATGAAATGATGGAGGATTGCCATATTTAGTTCTTGTGCACATCAAATCTTCAACAAGTTTTATCCATAACCAAATGTAATAGCAACAACAATTCCTAATGTCACTACATGCCAATCCTCCTTTTTTTGGCAAATGTCGAATGGCCATACTATCAACATCATGCAACTTACTATAGCTACATCATGGTGTTGTCAAATATCACATCCACAACACTTGAATTCTTCTCACAACAACTAAACTATTATTTCATAGACAAGGAAGAAGAAATTTTGTTTCATTCCATGTTACTGTTACTTCTATTACTAATGATGATGGCAAGGGAAATGTTGTTTTTGTTTTTGCTACTGATGGTGATGGTGAAAGAGATGTTGTCACTTCTACTACTAATGACAATGACAAGGGAACTAGTGTTTGTTATAACAACAGTTGTTGCAACAACATTGAGGGAGTTACTACTTATTGCAATAACACTAAAAGAGTTATTACTTATTGCAATGATGTTTGTAGCATTGAGGGAGTTGATGCTTGTTGCAAGACCACCACCACCATGGCTTTAAATGAAACACATCCTCACTTGTGTTCAAATTTTCGAAGGATTGGTAACAAAAGTTTTTTTGTCTCTTGATTCCATTGTAGCAAGAAAGATGCTTCTAAAGTTGGATCCATCACAAGTGCTAGAAGCATACATTTAAGTCACTAGAAGAGAAATGGGTGCAGTCTCATTGTTTGCCCCCAAAATTGGTTGATTGTGTCTATCCCCAAAGAAGGTTGGACCTATGTATATGTCGACTACATAGTTGATGATAAAGACCCAAAAGACTATAAAAAGAAATTGATGAAGTTGAGGTTGAAATCCTAAAGTAAATATAAACATTTTGTTATAACTTTTTCTATTGAGGTTGAATTTTGTTTTCTAGCTTGTGAAACTTAGTGAGTTGAAGTGAAACACATCTACTATTAACATGGGTGTTTTTTTTCAAGAGCTTGTGAACTTGCTTGCTTTGGTGAGTTCTGTCCCTAACGTCCATCCCTACACAAAACAAAGTGTGAACAATAATGAAATGGTATGACATTCTTCATGTTGGCTTTCTTTTTCTTTCCTTGAACAATTATGTGAATTTGTTGTGTATGTGTGGTTATGTCTAGGAATTGTCATAGATGGAAATGAATCATGTAATGATCATCCTTTAATCCAAGATGTGAAATAACTCATTTTGTAAATGATTTTTGAAAAAACCATCAAGCTTATGTGGGCTATTACCATATGAAAAAATCATAATTACACAACATTTGTTGTTGGCGAGTGGTTAGCTACAACTAACATCAAGTATTAGCAATGAGGACAAGCAAGCAGAAAACACAAACTTTCGTGTACATGAAACTACGTAAGTTTCCTAACATCATGATTTTCATTCATGGGGTGAATGCACGGTATAATGGCTCAATAATGGCAAAAAATACACTCCCTATAAGTCCATACAAAAAAAATTTAAATGATTCAAATGAACATGGTTGTTATTTTTTTTAATATTATTCTTTTAATCTTTGAATAATACATGTTCAATCACTTACAAACTTTCCCAAATCTATGTGAAAACTTGTATTTAATGTAATTAATGTCATTTTTTAATTTGAAAGTCTTAAAAAGAAAACACACAAAGTCTAAAGGAATAATGCCCCATCTAAAACTTTCAAAACATATGATTTTTGGACAATTTTCTTTTTTAACAAAAAAAAATTGCAACTCATATGGACTTATGAAAATATGGTCAAATTTTAATCATTCAAAAGTCCCTAATTATTAAATAGTTAAGGTTTTCAAAAAAAGATTCATTATATATTGAGTCCCAATAACAAATTTCGAATGCGAATCAATATAATTTTTTTCATTTTGTGATGTTCTAATCAGACAACTAATCCATATTTTTTAATTTCAAAAGTCCATTACTACTAACAAATGAATTTTTTTTTCAATAAATAGCCACACAATTCTCTTCATAATGAAATTGTTAGTCTAGATCTGAATCCCAATTAGTAGATCTAAGGAGTCCCCAGTGATTTGGGCAATATGCTTTTTCGTTGAGGCTCTACAATGCTAACAGGGGTTTTCTTCCCATTTTGGTCTTACCATAATTTATCTATTAATCACCATATGCATTTGAATAAAACATACCCAAGGAAAAAACATCATTTCGTCACAAAAACAAGCCATCGTAGCTTGTATCTATCCCATGGTGCAATACATTTGCTACTTCCATATACTTATGGACTACTAATGTTTTTTGTTACTTTTGATAGTTTATAAAACCAACCAACATTAACATGCGACTATAGCTAGGACAATGTATGGCATAAGCCAATAATGGCATAATGCAATTGCCACGATATGATCATGAAATTATGAAACTCTTATCTATATGAATCTTTTTTATTCCCTAGCTAACTATTTCAACCTCTTGTGCTATCAATAGGTGCATAACTTGCAATTGCAACTAATGTTGTGATTGCACTTGCTTGTTGCAAACACTCTTCCATTATTATCAATGTTACTTTTGTTGCATCTGTCTCCACCTTTATTTCATTATGTTCTTCAATGTCTGGTGTGACATTAAATAACAAAGTGGTTGCATTTGCCTCCATTATAAAAAGCTGAAATTCATTTTTGAATGCCCTAATAATTCTTATCGTATCCCACCTTTTCACAATGGTTTCTTCCATGCTTTTGTATTTCCTTCCATGCACAATGTAACCACTCACAAATGTGAGACTTTAAGTTATTCATTTTGAAATCAATTTGTGAATTTTGACCATCCTTAATTTATTATTTGATGATTGTAGTAGTCCAAGAGTTGAATTGTTCCTTGAATGTATGTTTTTGCAGTTGTTGCATAGTGACATTTGTTGGTTAAATGACATTTGTTGGTTAAAAGACATTAGTGCAATGAGCTAGAATAAATATCACCAAGATATTTAGGTGTGTTTCCTTCATCCAATCCAAAAAATCATGGTCCTTATGCATAGACCATTAATCTAACAACCATACTATCTTTTCACTTTCTTGCAATTCTAAATGGAAAATTTGAGTGTGCAGGTATGGCAAGAAGATTTTATGAATGAATTGCTTCATTGTTTCTAATGTTCACTAATGGTTTTCACTAAAGGTAAAATCCCAACCGAACTCATGCATTTGTTTTTCCCCTCATTTAATGGTGGTAGATAGCAATGAATTGTACATGTGAAGTCAATATGAGGGGGAAGTAAAAAATTATTTGTAGCTGAAAATATAACCATTTTTTAAAAAATAATTCTTTAACCCTTAAAATTTGAATGTGTTTTGATCCTTTATTTTCTCAAGTATTTTATCCTACTATTGAAATGAGATGAACACCTATTTGGTCACTATTAACAACTAGGGTTGGAAGAATTTTATAAGCTTCCACTACGTAAGCTATTCAATAAACCATGTTGTCACTAGGTAATCCTTATTTAGATTAGTTAGGTGGTAGTTTACTTGTTATTGTTGTAAACATTTTGAAAGACCAATTCATGTTTTGTTTTCATGAATTGATTTTCTAATGACTATAAACCCTCCAAGGCCTTCATGCAAGATTTCAAATGCTACAAATTTTATCATCCCATGAAAATAGGTTGCATAATGTCGGTTGAAAACATTTGTCCAACTTTTTTCATTTTTCATAACATGACAACAAGTGATTCACAAACTTCTAGGTAGTCCTTCACTACATGCATAGTTTTTTTGTTGGATTTCATTGATGTCCCAATGTCCACTACATGCTTATAAATTGATTTTAATTCATCATTCGTAGTGAACCACTCCCATAAACATGCCCTAATCAATTTTTCATAAAGACTTGGCTTGTCGAACTTCTTGAATGTTGTTTTCAAAAAATGTAGTGTTCCATGATTGTTACCATGTCTTTTTTATTACAATAGCAATGAAAGGCTTGTGGTTGAAACCAATGAGGTTGAAACAAGTTTATGTAGGATCCTGTCTTCTTTGACCACTTCCCATCATCCTTTGTAGATGATAATCCTCTCCTCTTTTGCTACTTCCCATCCTTAGTAGGTTCCTCATCCTCTCTCCTTATCTCTTGTGGAAATAATATTGCAATTGCAACCTTTCTTGGCCTGCCAACATGAAACTTTTGTGATTTGTTAACAACCAATTGTTTTTGAACAACTTGTTCATTGAGAATTTGTTCATCACGTTTCAGTTATATTTCTATCTCCTCACTTGTAATGCTTTTGACCAGTGTTGTAAGTAGTCTTTCTTTGCCCATTTTGGAAATTGAAAACCTCTACCAAACCCTAAACCAAAAGCTTTGTAAATCACAAAAAAGAAATCCCCAACAAAACTTTCAATATCATTCAAGAAAACTCTCATATATAGGCTTTCACTATATTTTCATAGACTAGTCACTTTCTAAGTTTGCTGAAAGAGAATTTAGAAGGGAAACAAGAATCAAGATTGTGAATGCAAACAATTTAATCAAGAAACATAATAACTGAACAGAACTTCAAGTGGATGAAAAATTATTCTTACATCCATCCATGCCAAAAGTATACATATTCATTACCATTTAAGCCAAAATTATTTTAAAATATTATTTTATGTGCCAAAATGCATTTTAATGAATAAATTAATCATTCAACACTAAACTGCCGAATCCATTGGGGTACTACAGCAGTACCTCTTTTTCCTTGAAATCCTAAGTGTAATGAGCTTCTGAGCAAATAGTCTGTGATGTTTTAGTTGATGTTTAAGAATTAGGATTAAAAGGTAGTATGCTTGGAAGATGCGAAAGTAGTTTTACAAGTAAAGGTTTTGATCATCAAGTGCATGTTGAAGTAAAAGCTACAAAGTATTGCAATCTCTGTTTTGAGAAAGGGAATTAAAAATCTCACAAGATGTTTGTCATTGCAGTGGTTTATTCACAAGCCGTCCCGACCCAGTGCACTCAGATACTGCAGTGTCCCAATTGGGAACAATCATCTTCACAAATATTGGGGAACTCTCAATTTGAAGCAATCTAGGAAAAAAAAATTCAGCAGAAAACAAGGTCCTGTAGATTTCAGATCCAACAACACATCAGTCGACAGGAAAACCCGGATGCTAACAACAAAGAAAAACTTAAAAAGCAATTTGAAGCAGAGAAACAGAAGACAGTTTACACTAGAAAAAACACTGAAAAAATTTGAGTAGCAATTTGAACACGCTGCTGTCTGAGTATCTTATGAAGACCAACACAGCTTGAAAGAGTAATAATTAAGATGAAGGAGACTAATAAACAACTCATGAGAATCGAGACATCTCCATATGCACAATTAGGAAAGCAAGAACAAGCTTCAAAACTTTATCTTGAAGTCAAGAAAGAATCTCAGACAAGGACTGAAGAACCAGGAAGGAGAAAAACAACAAAAGGGAGAACTTGGACAAAGAACAATAAATCTAGTAGTATGAACAAAAGTGACAGTCTCTCACTTGTACAGGACCACAACAGTAACATGTACGATGGTGACTTTATCTGTCACAACTTACTTACTTCATCAGCTCACTTCTTCAGGGATAATCAACAGTAACATGTATGATAGTGGACTAATCTATCTCATCTTACCCACCAACTTCACCACTAGCCTACTACCTACTGAATTTTTGTCACAAGTTTGGAAGCAGCAGGAAGACTCACCATGATCATGGCTAGCAACCAACAACATAGAAGGGGGAGAACATAGAGAAAAACAGAGAGAAGAGAACAAAAAGTACACACAAAAAGAAGGAAAAACATAGATCGAGAGACAACAGGGGAAAAACAAACAAGGACTGCTAATCAAGGCCAAAATGACTGTGATCAGCAGAGTACAAGACAGAAAACAGGATAAAAACAGGTCAGAGGGCTTTAATGCCAAATCCCACTAGAACTTGAATTGTGATGTGGCAGGAAAGGAGGGCATTCTGCAAAGATGAATGAGAGGAGCAGGCCAAAGAGGAAGCCTGAGGAACTGGAACTTGGCAAGGCGCAGAAATCCATTCCAGAGAGAGGAAGAACTGCAGAGAGTTGTCATTGTCAACGCCTGTTTGGAGCTTTATCTTCTGGACACAAATCTAAACCAGAAAAAATAAGAATAACAAGGTTTAGGACACAACAGCAAGAGATGCAGCTGACTGAGACTAAAAATCTGACATTAGGTGTATTTCTCATATGTTCTTGAAGTTCCAGAGAAATCCCCACAACAGCACCATGATGGTAACACTACAAGTAACACTACAGTGACTGCAGCCATGAGCTTATGAGAGTCACTCACAAAGTATCAGACCATCACCCTCATCACAATGAGAACAGCAGTGATGAGCTGCCAGAACTACCAACTAACTTCATAAGCTCACTGATCATCGGTCTCATATGGTGCAGATAGGCATATAATAACCTGCCCAAAATCTGGGCAAACCAATATACAAAATCTTGCGTTCTGAGTTTCTGTCACATTTCCAGAAGCAACAGAAAGACTCAGTTGTGATATTGGCTAGCACTCAAGAGCCATCACTAATCACAAAAGGTCAATACCATCCTCATCCAAGCTGCAACAAACAAGCTTATTGAGGGAAAGCTTCATTTCATTTTAGCTTGTCCCCGGAAAAGCAATTTGTACAGCTCAAAGAGACCCACCAATATCTGCAAGATTAGAGAGCTACTGGCTAACATGTGAACCTCATATAAGATTCAGATTTCCTGCCCACAGCCCAAACTACACATTTTGTCTGAGTTAAGGAAATGCAAAGCAATACTTAAAGCACAAGAAAACCCCACACACTCTTGACAACAGAAATTGCTATCCTTCAATGCTCTATCACTATTCCAACAAAACCATCTGATCAAGCTCTTCTCAGTTGCCACATCCCAAGAAAGCACCACAGAAAGTACCACTAATCATCACTGAAAATTCTTCTTCTTAGATGATCAAACGACCACAACACAGGCTACAAACAAATCGTGATGATTGTCTGTCATCTGCAAGAAAGCAAAAGCAACCCAGAAACTGATAACCTTCCCATTATGATGTCGCTGTATTTTCTAACTTTGCCCAAACCTGTAAAGCATTCATCAAGGCTTGGGTCCAGCGGCAGGACGTGCTCCTGGTGCGGCTCCAGGTCGAGGAGCAGCGTCGTCCTTGCGCTTGAAGCGCTGAGGCGGCTCCCGGATCCGCCGCGCCTCACGAGATCGAACTCGCACCACATGCGAGTGAATTGCACAGGAGATGCAATACTGCATCTTCGCATACAGCTTCGGGAGCACGTATCCGTCATAGATGCAAGCCTCCTGGACATCCCGCACGGCAGCCTGCTCCACGATGTTGCGAACCAGGAACCGCTTCACGGCCTTGTCCTGCACCATGCATTCGAGCATGTGGCGGGGGGCAGAAGGAGTCAAACAGCAATCTAGAGTCATAACTTCGAGAAGGAGATTCTGAAAAAGCTCTGAGGAAAATTGCGTGTTTAAGGAAGTGTACTGTGGTGCATACCTTGGGGACACAACGCCCACAGTTGGAACAGCGGATTGGGTTCACATGACCACGCCCATGCTTGTTGCGTCCTCCGTTACGCCGCTTGACCGTCATGACTGGTGCAACTAGGTAGCGCTACTACTGGTTGAAGCTGATAAACCAAAGAACAGAAAGCCACAACAAGAAAGACCACGAAAAGAAGCAGCGACAACGACGCGACAACGCCGCACAAAAGAACGAGATAGGGAGAAACAAAGGCAGGGCTCCAAACCCTAAAGAACGAGAGAACGACAGAGAGAAAGGCTAGAGCTCCAAACCCTAAAACAGGCTAGGGTCTTGTTTGGTAGGCAGCTGTAGAGAGAGGGAAACCGATCTTCGGACGGCGAAAAACGTATGTGCGGTTACGTGACTCTCTGGTCCTGCAATCGTTTGGTCGTCGGACTGCTGCCGCAGTCGGCCGGATCGATTGCGTAGGCAAAAATTCCACAATCTTCGTCGAAGCAGACAGCACCTTCTGTAGGCTGTGTTGCAGTTGTTGCCGTGTGTCTCTCTGTGTGTTGTGGGTGGAATAATTGACGCGTTCGCTCGGTAGCTGCTGAGAAAGAAAAGGCAAGAATCTTGTCTTGAATTCAAACAGTTTGGACTGCAAATGCTGATGTATTTGTGCATTTGCGAATGTGTTGATGTATGTATGTTTTTGAAGGAAGCTCTGTCGAGACTCGGATCCAGCACTGCGATGGTTTTTTTGAGCTCGAATGCGGAGAGGATTGAGGTTCTCAGAGTCCGGACTTTTGTAATTGGACTTGGGATGAGACATCGTCGTCGTGGTTTGGAGCTTCATCGGTTTTCGTTTCCGGCGTGAGAAAGGGTAGCGATTGTTTGATGGTTTTGCAATGGAGGAAATGATGGAGTATGAGTATTACGCGCACATCAACAAGCAGCAGCAACATCAACAAAAGGAACAGCAACAGACTCAGTTGTCAGTCTCAGATGTCCATCAGCGTCGGAGGCCGAAGAAGAAGCCGCTCTCTATTCACGATGCAGCTCAAGCCGGGGATGTGAAATCTCTCCAGAGCAAGCTAGAGGAAGATACGGGGCTAATCAACTCCCGGAATCCGATCGTAAGCTTGCTGTCGCTTGGTGTGGAAGACAAGCTTACATTTGTAGTGTAGAAAAATTGCAAAAGGCATGAATCTGTGTCTTAGTGCTTACAGAATTGCTCAGAGGATTGCTGCTGAGTTGCAAAGTAAGCCTATCAGCTTTTGTCAAGCTAGTAGTCATCATGTATGTATCACCGAGTTTCTTAAGGGAAGAGATGGTACCAAGTCTTGATTATGCCTTACAAATGGTGCAATTGGTTGGCAGATGACAGAGACGCCGCTGCATAGGGCAGCTGCAAGCAATGAGGTCGATGCAGTGAAGTTCCTGTTGGAATGGCAAGGTGCTGAGAAGGTTGAACTGGAAACCAAGAATACGGTGAGGAACTCTTTCGTTGGCTTGAGCCATTTACTTTCTCTTAAACTTTGTTTAACAAATGTAGGTTCCTCCCTCTCACACATTTTGCTGCAACATGAATGGGTTCTTCAACAGATCTGCATTGCTGGTTTTGCAGAGTAGATCAGCTTCATGACATATTGTGTTCTCACATGGATGATCAGTGGTGTCACATGTTCAGTATGGCGAGACGCCCTTGCACCTGGCTGCCAAGAATGGCTGCACAGAGGCCATGAAATTGCTACTACAGCATGGAGCCTATATAGAGGCAAGAGCAAATGTGAGTATCTTGTCTGCATCCGCACATGCAGCAGCTCTGTCCAGTCTTCTATGCCTCATGTCTGGTTGCATGTGCGGTCTTGAACTGTGAAGGTTTCTGACAATGCATTATTCTCTCCTGAATGACAGAATGGTATGACTCCACTACACTTGGCAGTGTGGTATTCTGTTCGAGCAGACACTGTGGCGCCAGTGGAGGCTCTTCTTGAATATGATGCCAACGTTAGTGCCAAGGACAATGTAGGCTTGCTCTTCCTCTGATGAATGCACCATAGTATCCTGCATTACTCTGTGTTGCTCTTTGTAAACACTCATAATCATTTAGAAGGAATTGGGGATTGGCATGTGCAGGAAGCTCAGACACCACTTAGTCATCTGCCAAAGAGTCCTAGTAATGACAAGCTTCGGAACCTGTTGCAAGTGCAGCTGGACAAGCAGCAGAGTAATGAGGGGCACAGCATCATTGCAGCATTGGAGGCTGCACTGCAGCCTATTGTGGGCCTGGAGCACCTCAAATTGCAGTTGCGTCGATGGGCCAAAGGAACTTTACTCAATGAGAAACGACGTGCCCTTGGTCTTCATGTTCCTAAACGCCAGCCTCCACACATGTGTTTCCTTGGAAATCCAGGCACAGGTGTAGTAAGCAGACTATTTGTAGTGTGATTGAAAATTGTGTACCTACTGTGCTTAGGAAGAATTTTCATTCTGATGCAAACTCCTTAAGTGCCTACAGAATGACATAGACTCTTGCAGTTTTGGGCAGAAAATCTTTTGCTCTTCTAAAGAATGAGGAAATCAAACAGACTACCATGGCTGTAGAAACAATAGAAATTTCCTTCACAGTGTTGTGGCTGTTTGTACATCAAGATTGATGATTGCTGGAACTACCATTTCCAAGTCTTTGAAGAGCTATTTTTATTGCTGGCTCATGGAGAAGCTTTCTTGAGCACCTGCATCAAGAATTTAGTGCTTCCAACCTATCATAGGAATTCATGACCAATGCTTTAATATGGTATGCAGGTAAGACAATGGTGGCAAGGATTCTTGCAAGATTGTTGCACTCTATGGGAGTGCTGACAACAGACAAAGTGGTTGAGGTCCAACGAACTGACTTGGTGGGGGAGTTTGTTGGTCACACTGGTCCCCGGACAAGGACAAAGGTGCGTATTGCCTCTGCATGCCATCATTTCTCTGGTTTCAACACATGATGTTCACCTGTTTCATGGAGCCCCAGCATTCTCAAATTTAATATGTGGAACAGCTGGATGAGTCTTGTTTTCTTGCACAACTGGTTTCAGCCAGGAAACATAAAGAAGTCTTTAAACTATGGCTATATGTCTTATACAAGACTTGGCCCATGGACAGTACATACAGACAAGTCTAAGCCTTGAATTTCAGTTAGGAAGACCATTCCACATGCCTGTGGATATTTTCTCTGATATTTTCACTTGACCTTGCTCTCCTCCAGATCCAAGAAGCTGAAGGTGGCATATTATTTGTGGATGAGGCATACAGACTGATGCCAGTCCAGAGTGGCACTGACAAGGATTATGGGGTGGAGGCATTAGAGGAAATTATGTCAGTGATGGATAGTGGTAAGCTGGTAGTAATCTTTGCAGGTTATACAGAACCCATGCAACGGCTGTTTGGTGCCAACCAGGGCTTTCAGCGACGAGTGACTCGATTCTTTCATTTTGATGATTTCAGCACAAAGGAGATTGCACAGATTGTTTACATGAAACTGGCCGAACAGACTGAAAGCAGTTTGATATATGGCTTCAAACTTGCTGACACATGCTCTGAGGATGCTTTAGCAAAGCTCTTGGAAAATCTTACCACTGAGAAGCAGCGTCAACAGTTGAATGGAGGTTTGGTGTGGCCATTGCTTGTCAATGCACGGGAGCACCTTGATGAGCGACTTGACCTCGACTGTTGTGACCCTAATGACCTTGTGACTATTACAATGCAAGACCTTGAAGCAGGTTTGCAGCTGCTTCCACCATGATTCTCACTGCTCGTAACACAAATTACCAATTCAATTCCTAGTAGTCACCATTTTACTCGGGATCATCCATGCCATCACAGTGTTCATCAGGAAGGAGGTGCAAAATTAGGGGAACCACTAATTCATGCTCACATTAGTTTCATTAGATTTTCAAATGCGTTTAAGATCCCTCGTAGAATTGCTTTGTTTCAGTTGAGCATGTCATTATCAACTGCACACTTGATTTAAGCATATTGTAGACGCACTACTGTATTCACAGGCAGGCTTGAGGAATTTGTCTTGGAGAAAGATAGTAATCCCCAAGGCTTGTACTTATGAATTGACATTCTAATTGCTGATGTGGAAAGTAGGCTGTAGCTTAGAATTGAGGCTGAAGCACATGGGAGTTCATGTTTCCAATAATGAGCAGTATGTTTCATCAGACCACTCCGCAAAAGTTTGTATCTATTGCATCTGCCATTGCAGAGGAAGCTTTCCAAGCAAGATGTGGAGAGTAACACATCAACAAATATTTCTCTGAGAGTCTGTTCCACTCTTCATTGTGGCTTCTCTACAAGCAAACTTCAAAATTGTCACAAAGATAGGCTTCAAGCAAGAGGTATGATCAAATTTCTCACATACCTGAAAGGTCTTGCATCCTTACTTAAATGGAAAACTCAATGAATACTGTTGAAGTTTGACTATGGAGCACAAGCTCCAGAGCTGCAAATAGCAAAACTTACCATTATTATGCACAGGATGTAGCAGTGCAGGCCCATACAAATTATTGCTCTACTCTCTCAAATGGATCATGCCACACAAAGGGTGCCAAGGGCTAAACTTGGCAACATTGAAAATTTGCACATAGCTAGTTTTCAATTTATTGAAGTTTTAGATGGCCATAGATTGCAATGTTGAATATTAAATATTGCCAAATATGCACAAATTTTAGTTTAATAGAAGCCACATGTTCAAATTTTCAAAAACCTTTTAAAAAAAACCTTGCTAATCATGCTCCCTCACATATGTCTTTTTTTCTTTAATCTTTTAACTTTTCTAGGTCAAAGATTTGCTTTTTTTCCATTAATTATGCTACTACCATATCACTAATCAGATAACTCTCACTAATTAGTTAACTAGTAGGTCACTAATCACGTTCCTCAACATGTGTCTTCTTTTTTTCTTTTTAAAATTGTGGTTTTTGAGTAATTACTTTACTACTATGTCACTAATCAGGTCACTAATCATGTTCCCTGACATAATGTCTTTATTTTTTTCTGGTTTTTTTTCTTTGAGAATAAGTTTTTGGTCTTTAGAGATTTTCACTAATTACCTTAATATCATGTCACTAATCAGGTACCTCTCATTAATTAGTTGAAATCATGCTACCCAACACATGTCTTCTCTTTTTCTGTTTTTTCATGTACATTAAGTTTTCAGTTTCTAGCAGTCCTTTTCCTCACTAATTATTTATTACTATGACAACTAATCATATACCTAAGTCTCACTAATTGATCAACTGCTAGGTCACTAATCAAGCATCTTTCACTAATTAATTAGCTACTAGGTCATTAATCATGTTTTCCAACATGTCTTTTTTTCCCCCTTTTGGATAAAGCTTTTGGTTTTGTGGTTTTGTCCGATGGTGTTTGGTTCTTAATCTTGAAAAGAGCTTTGGATTCTAGTATTTAGCTTTTATTTGTTTGTTTGATAGAACCTCCAATGTGGTTTAGAGAGCAGTTGTTTGGATTCATAGCACATCCAATTCCAAAAAGATTGCCCAAAAAATTTGGAGCCTAGTCTAGTTTAAGATTAAAACTATAGGCTAACAAGTTCTCTTGCACACACACCCACACCTCTCTAGCTTACTCATTCTCTTCTTAAATTTTTCATGCATTTCATCCATGCCACCTTCCAGAAGTTCTTTTTGCTAAGCATCCTCAGGTTGAAAGTAATTGCCCATCACCAAGTGTGAAATTCAGCCCATAAAAGAAAAGAATGCATCCCCAAGGTTCCAATTATGCCATGCAACCAAAAAATAAGAGCTCAACACAAAATGGTAACAACATCAACCCAATATTTAGCCTCATAAGATGACAAGCTATTTTGGTGTTAGATTTGTTACCACTTCCTCCTCAAAAAGTTTGTGCACTCACAAACTACAGCAAAACTGCAAATTGAAGCACCTATGGGCTTCTTTCACTTGTACTCAGCAGTTGAAAAACTACAGAAATCTTTTCAGACCTGTCAATACATTTGTGCCCTAACTCTTGGGTTTAGTTTCCCTTAGTTTTAGGAATTATGTTGGCAACTTCAAACATAAAACTGTGAGAATATCCTACATTCGACATTGAAGACATTGTTATCAGGGAACGCATGAGAACATCCTGGGGATCAGTACATTGTAAAGACGTAGGGACATTGAAATTGACCTTAAACAATCCTGTGAACCCAACAAATACCTATCTTGCAAATTTTGACACAAGATGCAGGATCCACTTTTAGGCTTGCAGCACCTGGATCATCCCAAAATAGTTATCCAGCTTTCCATACCATAATTGAGCAGCAGAGGGCCGTCTGCAACTGAGGACTGTGGATTGACATGACATGAACCAAATCCAAGACAATGCTACTACTCTGAAAACTGTGTGCATGCAGAAAATCGTTGAGCTGCATACTTTCTATTTAAGTCTCAGAACAGTACACATTCAAGTCACACTAACACTGTCTACATCGTGCTTCTTTTAAAACCTCCATTTATAGGAGGATCTACCTTTGCTGCCTCATCAAGGCTCAAAAGTACTGTGGCTTGTTGCACCACAATAAGGTACCCTTTGAAAGGCATTAGCTCCTAACCAAGCTAGGACAACATTTTCATTGCCCACACTAGGCACATCCACCATTCAATAGTTCTGACCAAGTTATCTCCATTCCCACCATCTGAAAGCACTATGATCCATACAGTGATGAACTCTGCAATTGTTCGCCAGAAGAACAGGGGCCCCACTAAACCCAGTGATGCATGACACTATGCACATGAGTCATACAATGTTCATATCTGGATTAGCTATAATATCAATATTTAACGCTGGAGGGCCTACATAGATTTCGACCACCTGACTTTCGTCACCACTTGACTTTCTGCTAGAGTTCCCTTTCTACATAACATCACCAAACTAAGGTGCTGGACTCTTCACCATTCTATCTACCCCTCTTGGAACAGGCAGACCAGCTCAACATGATACAGAATGAAGCTGCTCCCTCATGTAATCAACTTTTCTCATTCAGCCTTGCTTGTCTTTTGCTTTCCCTTTGGAGATGACATCACATACTTGTGCACATAAAAGTTGGCAAATAGAACCAACAAAGAAATCATGTAGTAGAACAAAATCTGCAAGCAACATCAAAAGTTGCTTATCAGTAGTCTCACAACTGCAAATCTCCTGTAAGCAATATCCTAAACTATAATTCTAGCAACAGGATAAAAAGGACCAAACCTCTAGGGTTTTGCTGGAAAGTTATGCAATTAAAAGGGCGTAAAAGCACATGCAAATAGAAGGGATAATATGTGGCGCACTGTGATCAAGAAAGGTGGATATGGAGCATGCACTTTGCGGTCGTAGTAAGCCTGCAACAGGTTGAGCCCAAACTGGAACATTTGCAGTTGTGTCAAGTACCTGTGTTATTGTTGTCATCCCCACAAACCGACTTTGTCAACTTTGCTGCTACTTGTTTTGACATCATGCTGAGGACTCAGAATTACCCAAAACCTTGATAGAAGGTGGAAGACTTTTTTTGTTCAGGCTATGGCAAAGAAGAGGTTCTTACCTGCCCCAGAAGAGATACTTGCGACGAACCTTTTCATTACCCCTTAAGACAGCCGCCAAGAAGTAGTACAAATACATGAAGACATGTACACCAGAGTTCAATGCAGCCGAAAAGTATGCTGCAAAAATCCAAAGCTTACTAATTAGGTCAGGGGGAATGTCATTCACTACCTGCCTACAAAGAGTGCTTCCATTGCAGCAGTCTCTCCTACCTTCACCACCAGGGGCATGGTAGGCAATAATCCACCAAATGAGGGCAATGGAGGAGTGATGATAGACGTGAAGAAATGTGATCTGCCTCGTATTTCGCTTTAACACCATGATGATCTGCAACCACTCCAGAAATCTAACAATGAGCTTCACTTGTTGAAACAAAAAATAAAATGATAATAGTGGCAAATTTTGTCTTGGGAGAGATTGTTCAGACAGAAGATAATGCATCGATAGCACACCAGATTTGAATAAGGAGAAACAAAAGGAAACAGGTGGTGAACTCAAAGAGGATGTTGACTCTTGTGAGTGTTACCACAATATCCTTGAATTTTAAATCTATTGACATGTTGAAAACATGTACACAAGAATTGACTCTTATCAAATCCATGGAAAAGATAACTCTCGTGAGGATAAAGAAATCTCCATACACGCAGTGAAAGAAAGCCAGAACAAGGTTAAAACTTTTCCTTCGAGTCAATGCAAGGCTTCCAGGTAAGGACTAAAGACCTGGGAAGAACAAAACAACAGAAGGGGAGAACTAAAACAAAGAACATGTACACAAAGAATTGACATGAAAAACACATACACAAAGAATTGAATCTTATTGTATCCCATGACTTCAAGATATTTTCACATGTACACAAGAACTGGATCTTGCCATACTCATGAATTATTTGGACATGCAAAATTATGTACATAACAAAATTGGGTCTAACCATATCCATGAATTCAACACATTTTGACATGTAAAAACATGAACTACACAAGAATTTGCTCTTACAGTATCCATAAATTCAACACATTTTGACATGTGAAAAACTGTACAAAAGAATTGGCTCATACTGTATCCATGAACTCGACATATTTTGACATGTAAAAGCATACCATGTACACAAGAATGGGCTCTTACCATATCCATGAATTCAACATATTTTGACATGTAAAACATGTACACAAGAATTGGCTTGTACCATATCCACAAACCTGACATATATTGACTTGTAAAATGTAACATCTGCACAAGAATTGGCTCTTACCGTATCCATGAATTCAACATATTTTGACATGTAAAACATGTACACAAGAATTGCCATCTGCATCCACCATAGCATAGATTAGCAGTGCAAAACATTCATCAGCTGATCATTTTTGCAAAACTATACTCATTAGCCTCGTTCATCAATGTAATTGTATTTTCTCTGCAGAAAGCAATTAACTATAGCATGATGAAGTAGAACTTGCAAATGGATTTTCATATTTCTTCATAATCCAAGGTATGATGAAGTCAAACTTGTTGCACATGATTTTGCATTTCTATTATGTTCAAAAATGATGAAGTAGTTCATACTTGCACATAATTTTTCATTTCTATTCATATTCAGGTTATCATGCATGCAGCTGTGAGTAAACTGAAGCCAATCTAGGTTTTTTTAGTTTTTAAATCTGCAAATTTGCAGGAAGAAAAGGAATACCTCAGTCTGCTCCAGTTTGTATGAATTGCCCCATAGAGTGTACCTGTACAACCAAGAATTGGGTATTTCAGCATTAAAGCCATTGTGCAAGAAGGGGAGCTCTTCTGAATGCAGAGCTCCTCTTGCGTGTGTTTTTGCAATTCCCTTTCAAACTACTGTGCAGCTCCAACAAGGGGGTGGAAAACCCAGCCCCCTTCCAAGTTCCAAGAATGCAAAATGGTATGTATATTTAGTGGGGGCAATTGGGCTAGAAGAAAATACCTATTGAGAATGGCCTGATAGATGATGCCTATACACATGTACAAGCTCAGACCGAAGCAAAAGAAGTTATGCAGTAGCACTAAGGCCTGTAGCAGCGCCGGTTCCTGGGCCCGTGGCTTGAGGTTGAAGGCTTTGATCCATAACAAACCCCCGATGACACATGACAAGTAGATGGTGATGGCTACTACTATGGGAGTAGGACTATCTATCAACGGCAGCCCTTTGGTCGTTGGCGTCCCTGTGAGCTCCACCCCCATTACATTCCTCAATAAGCTCCACACCAATTGCGTCACTCTCATGTCCACTGCCTTCCATGCTCCCTCTACCATCTCCATGTTCAAAAGCTTGAAAACGCACTCTACAAAGCTCCACAAACCTTTGCAGCTTCAAAACCAGATCTATATACAACACCAAAGATCAGGAAAATCCAAACCCAAAAAAGAAACCAAACGCCCAAAACCCAAACCTGTCCTCCCAGACAAAGAGACAAATGCTTAGGGGCAAAAAAAACAAGCAAACAAATTTCAAAAGACTATTGCGAGGTGCACAGAGCTAGAAAGACAGCGGCTTAAAAGTGGCACCAGGGCACCAATCGAGAACTACAGTGGGATCGTTTCTGCACTTGTTGGTGGGGACGAGGACACGCGGTCGTGCTTGAGGTCGGATCCGCAGATTCCGCTGTCCTGTCTGCGAGGACGGAGGATCCAGCGCGTGCGTCTTTCTTGCTCGCCGCACATGGCCCTAATTGTGCGCCCTTTAGGGCCGGCCCCACATGTGAGAATCCCATGTGCACATGAGCGTGCGCCGCGTAGGGCCCAGTTGGCCTGCCCGGCGTCCGTGCGCCGCCAAGGGCTGCCAAATGGCTGCCCCCTTTTCCCTTTTTTTTTCTCTTTTTTTTTTTTTTTCCCCCCTCCTTTTTTTCCTTCTTCTCTTTAATCTTTTTCTCTTCTTTTAATTTTCTTTTTTTTTGGGGGGAAAAACTAGCAAACTCTTACAAAGGAATTCAAAGAAAATTGATACCAAGGAATATTAATTACATGGATTTTAATTTCTTTTGCTTTCTTTTGCTTTCTTTTGCTTTCTTTTACCTTTTCCCTTTCTTCTTCCTTGGAAAAGGGTTTACATACATCAAGAGGTATTAAATAATGTACCTTAAAATCTCTCTTTCTTTTCATTCCTTTCTCTTTTTCTCCTTGGGAACAAGGAGTAAAAAAAATTCTTATCAAGAAGTAAAAAAAAATCGTACAAAGAAGAAGAAGAAGAAGAAGAAGGGAAGATGAAAAACCACATGGGCAGGATGAACCAGCACCCATCCACTGGATGCCCGTTATTACCCAGTTGTGGATGAACCTCATCTGAGTTAATATTTGGTTTCACCTTGGTAACTAATTCTGTAAGAAATAGGTCTCATAAATAGATAGATAGGTAAAATAATAGGTACTAGATTTGAACTGTTCACCCAACTTGTAGTGCAAATTTCATGCGCTTCTGGAGCTAGTATCAAATTGAGCTCTGGTTACAGCTAGGGAAAGGCACACCTTAGTTTAATCATGTGAATCTTTTTCCTTTGATCTCAAATATGGGAAATATTTGGGACTTCTCACTCTTTTTGATTCAAAGTAGTTCAATACACTATGGGTGGGTGATTGTTGTAAGCCTCCAAACAGAAGCCTCACTGTAGATGATGAGGTTGATCAAAGTGTTTTGACTCGAATGCGCAATTTGTGCCAAGTGTAAATGTTCAATTTGTTTTGTCATCAAGCCAGACTTCAACTTTCCAATCACCCCTTTGTTTTTTTGTTTTTTATTGGTTTTTTCTGTCATTTGGGTTGCTGTCCAAACACTAGGATCTTGGTTCTTCATTTCCATGTTTTTGAGTTGTTGTCCACACAAAATTAGCAAAATGTTGCATAATATGGATGCCATCACTGAGGTACCCTTTCTTCATTATGGAGATCTATGTACTTCCTTGGATTTTTTTCTTCTTCTTCTTCTTAAAAGCCCCCTTCAAATCTGTTGCCACTACGTTGCAAGAAACCCAATATTGTGCAAGAATGGAATATAGAATTCAATGGGAGTTAAAAGCCCTTTTTGCGTTGCTCTTTTAATACTCAATTTGAGCCCAACAAGTAAAATCTTGATATTCAAAACACATGGAATATTGTTATTATGCCCCTCTTTTTTCTTCAATCACACAAACCACACATGTGCACACGATTGTCATGCATTTTTGGGTGATTAGTTTTGATTCCATAATGCCAGATTTTATGCTCATGAGCTAAACATGAATCACAAAAGGTGACCTTAGCCCTAACCTGTTATGCACTATGGAATGGGCCCAGTCGGGCCCATTCCAACAGGAACATGGTGAGCCTGGTAGGGCAAGCCGCGGTTACATTAGGTGGTAACATATTCTTCCAAGGCCAGGCCAGTTCCAAATTGTAACCCATTTCTTCTCCACCTGCAGTCTCCGGCGACGATTCACCTTAAGACTGAAATTGAAAGCACATAAAAGTGGAAGAAGCAGGTGGCTGCCAGTCCCACCGAGGTAAAAGGTCCAAAAAGTGCTTGAATCGGACACTCCAACTGGTTATGTTCTAGAGAATGGGCCATTGAAGACCGATTCTATCAAGTAAGGCCACCCAGGGTTACCTGCAAGGCCCGGCACGGCACTGAAGCAGCGATGACCCCCTGAAACCCTAAAGCTCAACGACATTCTGCCATTTCAGAAAGTCATGACTATGGGAAATTATTATGTCAGTTATTTCTTGGAATGGCCTGTTCCGCCACGTAGGAAAAGAAAGTACGTTGCCATCGTACCCAATAGGGCACGAACGCATGCTTTCCCATCACTGTATGAGAGAGGGCTGTTTTTACTACCTACCTACTAACAACCTGCTTATGGGTTGTTAGTAAGTAGGTAGGTAGGTAGTAAAAAAAAAGAAAAAAAGCTACTGAGCTAACCACCATGGTTAGCTAGGGAGCTTTGAAACTCAACAGAAAACTGTTTCCTGACCACTTACCATCCATCCTTCATGGTACTCTGGTGGGTGCTGGTTGGTTGTGGCCCTAATCACATGCTTTTTATTCTTCTTCCATTTTTTCCTTTTTTCTTTATTGTACATGGAGCAAGGGTAGATTACAAGCATTAAGAAAATGTTTTGTTTTGGCCCCCTTTTTTCCTTCTTACAAGGAGATAGGTAAGTAGGTACTCCCCCCAAAAAACACCCAAAAGAAGCCTACAAAGATGAAGGGCATTAATTAGATCTCTTTTTTTTTTTTTCTTTTTTTTAGTTTTTAATAAAAAAATTTGGCCCTTTCTTTCCCTTTGTATATGTGGCAAGGGTTAAATAAATCAAAAGCATTAAGTACATGCTAGATTTTCTTTATTATTTTATTTATTTTGTTCTTTGGAACTACCACAAAATACAAAAGAATACAAAATTATTTACACTCTTTCTTTTTCTCCTTCCTTGATTGATTCTTTTTCCTTTTCTTTTCTTCTCTTTTTTCCTTTTTAATTGCACATATAGGAACCAAGGCAACTCACAAAAATTTAGTAAATGATTTTCTTTTCTTTTCACCCTTTTTTTAATATAAAACTCCTCCTTTTCTCTGTTCATTCTTGGGGGAACTAAAAACAGAAAAGCAAAGGATCCAAAGAAACAAGAAGAAAAAGGAAGGCTTTTAGGGCAAGAACCAGTGGGAACTTGGAAGGTGCACACTGCACCCTAAACCCTAAACCATGCACACTCAACCCTAAACCCTAAACTCCACCCTTTTTCAGGCACGTACTTTTGTGCCTAAAAATTGGTGCTCATACATGAGCCTTTTGAATGGGCTAATGTCAAAAGTAGCCAAATTAGGTTTAATTGTAGTCACATATATTCTCATGTTATTGCCAAATTTAGTGCACTGATCGTGTGCATTAAGGGTGAGATCAGGGTTCACATAAAGCTACATTCAAACTTGTTGTTGGCATCAGGGTTTTTTTTTAAGGATTTCGTGATGTAGCCAAGGTGGCGACCATCCAGAAACTAATTTAGCCAATTCTGGCTACATGCCAGATATGTAAGTAGAAAAAAACCAGGATCCTTCTATATTCTTGGCTTCCTATTGGAACTTATTGTAGAAATCTAACGATTTGAATTTATTTTTTTCTTGAAATTTGGTGAATCCAGACCATTTTTTCCACGAAAAAAATCCTTTGTATAGGTTGAAATCACATTTTTCAGGTCGAATTTTTGCCAAAAATCCCCAATAAAACAAACATTGGTTGGCATTCAAGAGATGGAGCGGCGATTGTTTAATGTCAAATTTAAAATTCAACAAGGGCCACCTTGTGAGCGCCATCAATCTTGCTATAACTCATGAATTAGTTCATTGGTTTGTTAATTTGGTTGTCATGTAAATGAGTAGCATGAGCATTGCTAATCAAAATTACTCCAATAAGTGACATCGTTTGTGATCCTACATCATGATTTAGAAGGACCAAGTTGAACAAGCAAGCATGGTGTGGTCAACATATCTTGAGACTCGAATAGGGGACCTACTAATACTATAACTCGTGATCCTATCACTAGCACTCATGATCCTACATCATGATTTAGAAGGATCGAGTTGAACAAGCAAGCATGGTGTGGTCAACATATCTTGAGACTCGAATAGGGGACCTACTAATACTATAGCTCGTGATCCTATCACTAGCACTCATGATCCTACATCATGATTTAGAAGGCAACAAAAGAATTTGAACAAAAATAAGAATCAAAATGACACCTCTTTGAATTCAACTAAAGAGGCTATTGAATTTGGCCCCAAAATCTAAACTAGAAGTTAGATCTTTGGTGTGCCTATCACATCTTTGAACAACCATCTATATGGAATAACATAATTGCATAAATGAGGCAAATAATAAGAAGGGGAGGAGGAATTAGTTGTGCAATGTATGAAGAAGATGCATGCAATTGGATATCCAATCACATTTACATAACTACAATTTGTCAGGAATGTTAGTTTAACTATTGAATTAAGTTTTAAATATGTTAATGTTAAGTTATGTTAACATAATTGATTATGTTTTAGCTTGGAATTGGTTCATGTGTGAACAAAATTCAAATTATATAATGTTTGGGATATATTATCAAGTTCTGGGTTTTCAAATCATTTTTGATGATTTGACATTCTAAAACACATGATTTTTTTATTTTGTAATGTTTTTATGCAAGTTTCTTTGCACATGGTTTTGTGTTGTTTTTCATTTTGTGTTTTGGGCTTGGATTCTTGTTGGCTGTAAGTGAGTTATATTTTAAATCACCAAAAGTCAAATCTAGTTTTGTGTTTTGTTAAAATTTAATTCAATTTTATTTTAAATATTAGGTTTATTTATGTTTGCATGAGAATTTGGTATGACAAGTTGTCATCTTGTGTTGTGGGTGTTTTATATATATATATATTCTTGTTCCATCCAACTAAAAGTTCCAACTAGGGGATGTTTATTGGTTTGTTTAACTTAATGAAATTGATGATTTTTAGTGATTTTTGGTTGTTGGTTTTAACATTCCTTGGGGATTTGAACCCTAGTGAGGCCTTTGTGTACCCCAGAACATGGAAAAGAAAATAGAAAAAACTATTACTAAAAGTAGCCCTTGATGGCTAAAAGGTGTAGGAGAAAAAAAATAGCAATAAGAAGAGGAAAAGCCTTTGCATCTATGATAGAGAATCCCCTTCCTTTTTGTTTTCTCCCCTTTTTTTTTCTTTTCCCTTCTCTTTATAAGGATGTCAATGAAGAATACACCAACAATGTCATTGTCATTAAAGTTTGAGCTCCAACCAATTGGTTGTCAACATTACCTTGGAAACAGGGGCAAAAATTACCTTCATTGTTGCCTTCATCATGGTGGCATTCAGTGCAATTGCCAACAAAGCAAAATCAACAACTTCAATTATTGCCATTAAAAAGGGGAAAAAGGAGTTGCAAAGGGGAGCTAGGTAGTGGTTGAATTTAAAACTCACCATTATCGAGTTTGGAAATTGGGAAGAAAAAAAATTGGTTAATTCGGAATTTTTTTGAAAATTCACATCTACCACCTATTGAATCAAATTGGATTGTTGTCTACAACATTGGAATCCTAAAAAGAAAGCTTATGCATGTGTATTAAAGGTAGAAATTTCACCTAAACTAGTTGGTCCTATGGGCATCGTAGTAATTAAATAATTATTACACTAGTAAAAATCAGCCAAAATGTAACCACTCCATTTACGACTACATGTGACTTGTAGTCGTTTACGACTAGATTTGGGAATATTTGCAAGTACAAGACCAACTTTTAACTATTTTGGTCATTTTCACAATTATGATGCAACCAACTTTGAACACAGAGATGGGTACTATTAGAAATTTCATCCTATTGGTTGCATCAATTTTACATTTATTTTCATCGATTAATAAGTTAATATGTCTCATTAATCGCAATAATCACCAAATTAGTTGCATCCTAAAGGTATTCTACAATGACATAGGGGTGTATTTGAATGTGTATTAAAATTATACATATATATAATATGCACACATATGTATATTGTTCATATAATGAATTTCAAAATTAATTTGAACTTCGAATTTTTTTATTCAAATCTGAAAATTGATATTTCAATTACGAAAACTGTTATTTAAAATTTTTAAAATATATATTAGAATTTGAAACTTGATATTTGAATCTGAAAATTATTATTTCAATTGTTTAAAACAATATTTGAATTAAATTTTTTTGATTTGAATATGATATTTTGAATTTAAATTCAAAAAGACTTATTTGATCTAAATTTTGATTCTGAATTATAAATTAATATTTTCGAATCCAATAACTAATATTTCAATTCAGAAAATTATTAATTAATCATAAAAATGGACATTTTAATTTTGAATATTTTTATATGAATATGAAATTTATAATTCGGCTCTGAAAATTTTTCATTTAAATTTTAAATAATCATTTGATTCGAAACTGAAATTTAAATTCCAAATTATTATTTTGGATTCTCAAAATTAATACTTCAAGTCTGAAAAATTAGTAATTGAGCCTAAAATGGACATTTCAATTTTGAATATTGTTATTTGAATATGAAATTTGATATTTCAATTCTGAATTTTGTTATTTAAATTCAAAAAACTTATTTGATCAAAAAATTGATATTTGAATTCTAAATTATTATTTTCCAATCTAGAAATTATTATTTCAATTTAAGAAACTTTATTGATTCTAAAAATTGGCAACTTGATTTTAAATATTTTTATTTGAACTTGATATTTGAATTCTGAAGTTTTTAATTTAAATTAAAAAAAACTATTTCATTTGAAAGTTGAAATTTGAATTCCAAATTATTATTTTGGATCCTCAAAATTAACATTTCAATTCAAAAAATTAATAATTGAGTCTTAAAATGGACATTTTAATTTTGAATATTATTATTTGAATCTGAAAATTGACATTTTAATTCTGAAATTTGTTATTTAACTTCAAAAAACTTATTTGATCTAAAAATTGATATTTGAATTCTGAATTATTATTCTGGAATCTTAAATTTATATTTTAATTCAAAAAATTATTGATTGAGTTTCAAGGGTTTTTTCTACTAGTGTTATCCATAATAAATCACTTTTACAAATAATTATAAATGATTATGTTTATTAAATATAAGTGATAGTAAATAATTATTGTTATAACATAGATTTGTATATGATATAATTTATATTCTTATATTAGAATAAATAAATAAATAAAATTAATGTGACATTACTTTAAAATCATTGGAATTACTTCAGATAAGAATTAATTAGTATGTGCAAAATTATTTTCTAATTGAACATAATTATTCACGCTCTTTAATTTATAACTTCAAACCTGAATTAAAAATTTGGAAAAATTATACTGTAGTTTAAATAATTATTTTACTGATTTTAATATCACGAATTATTTATAAACTTTAAAAATTCTATAATTAATCATCTATGATAAATATTTTATAGTAATTTTACAATAATTATGAAAATTAATGTTATGTTTAACAAATAATTGTATTTATAGTTAATAATTACCAAGAGAATAAAATTACTTGACCTATAATAGTTTTTATAACAATAAATGTAATTATACAGTAAGTAATGTAATTAATTGAATAATATTTTTAAAAAATTCGTGTAAGAATTTACTTTCTAATAACAATTGTTAATTCATTACTTATAATTTTAAAATAAATACTAAAAATATTTAATTTTAAATTATAATCATTATATTAGTTTTACACTAAGTATATTATATATCATTCGATCAGATTTTTAAAAATAATAAAATATTTTAAATATTTTATTTATTTAATTATTTATGAGTTATGTATTATAACTTGTGAGTAACTAGATAGCTAGTTTGTTAAATATTTAAAAACTATTGCTTATTTAAGTAATTGATAATGAATATTGAATATTTGTAGTGTATAGTTTATAATTTAAATATGTGTAAATTTAATCATTATTAATTAAATGATTATCTAATTATCTAGTACTTGAATTTTTTAAAAATTTAAAAACCAAGAAATAAGGCAAGAAGAAAGTTTTGGAATTACAATTTAGTTTGTAAGGAAGTTGCGACTTCAAAATTTATCCCATATTATTTGTTTTTCATTCCTATTTTGAACACTTTATAAACAAGGGGGGTGTGGTCATCCAACTTTACATTAAGATATTTGTGCACGTGGGATGAATTAATCAAAAGGCTCAACCCAAAACAGAAAAACAAATAATGCACAATTCTAAAGTACTTACCTCCCCAACCTACTTATCTATCTAACTAGGTAGGTACTTAATTTGACCTACCCATCTAGGTTAGCCTATGTAACTACCTACCTAAATACCTACCTAAGTACCTACCTATATGAGTAGGTATTTAGCCTAGGAAAGTAAAACCTACCTTCTTTTTTTTTTTACCTAAGTAGGTAGGTAGGTAGGTAAAGATTATAAGCACCTATTTATGTACCCACCAGCCTAGTATTAATATTTTTATTAAATTAAATTTTAATGTCACATGGCATATTTACATTGGGCCACGTGTCATAATATAAGATCATCAAAGTATTTGAATTGAACGTCCTATATTATTTTAATATAATAATAATAATAATTTTAATATCAAATATTAAGACACGTGACAACACATGATTTGCCTTCAATTGTGACCAAAATAGTTACATCTTAGTTGCATGTGATAATACGTATACAATGGAGTCAAAGTATGAAATGTATTTGTTGATTTTTTTTTCATATAATACCCTTTGTCTCTTGCAACTAAAATTTAGTCGTAAAGAGTAGTTGAAATTTTTTTTTTTCTTCTAGTGTATGATTATTAAGGAAAATTTTCACATAAAAGTGTATTATTTCATTTTAACTCATATGTTAAGTAACTATAAATAATTTTGAATAAAATTTAAGATGAACCTTTCAATTTTCTATCATTCTAGTCAACCAATTAATCCATAATTTTGAACTTCAAAAGTCCATTTCTACTAGCATTTGAACTTTTTATGAATAAACAATTACACAAATATTTTCATAATAAAGTTGTTAGTTTATATTCAATTACCAATTAATAGATTTTTAAATAGACTACCCACCATATGCCTTTAAACACGGGGTACCCAACAAAAACACCATTGTGACACCAAAAGTGAACCACCATACCTTGCATTCACCCAGCAAAGGGTGAAGTTCAAACCACCCACACCACCATCAATTTCATTTGGGGGATTATTTATACTCATAGACAAGTTCATTATTGAGTTTGGTCACCACAGGTATGGGCAATGGAGGGCATTTACAAAATCACCAAGGAACCTCATTGGTATTTAGAAACAATTAACATCATTGAGTTGGATGATTTTATTCAAGAGTTTGATAATTAATTACGTGACATTAAATAAATGTGTAATCTTTAATTATTTACACCTTTAATGATGTCGCAACCCCACTTTGAAGGAAGTGTGAGGTCGCCACTCACACTCCCAAAAATGGGACTTGGGAGTCCTCCGGGACTCCTGAAGATTTAGAACGTGATTGCAGGGGTCAAAACACCTCACATTGAGGTGTTATTTATACCGTTGGAAAGGTCTTGAAATGTAGATGTCCAAAATGGCCTCGCATGAACCATTTGGACATCTGCATCACAAGTTATGGTCGAAAAAAAGGCCTTTTTGAGTCCCGACCACTAAAAGTCGGGAATCGAACCGATCCCGGTGTGTGCAGGTGAAGTGCGACACATCATTGGAAAGCTCTCAAAGAGAGTTACAAGTTTGCTTTAGACCTCGTCTCGATCGGAGGTTGGAATGAAAAGTTATGAACGCCCAAAGTCCTGGGAGTCCAAACTGAGATAGTTTCGGGACTCCACTTTGGGAGTCCCGGGAAAAAGTGCCATTCGGATGCAAGTGCGATGAAGAATCACAAAAAATACTATATGGGGGAAGGTGGTGACTTCCCCCGAGTTCGGGCCGTGGTGAGTCAAGTGAGTCCAGGGTTGCCCGTGGCTTGTCCTAGCACTGAGAGTGCTCCAAAATGTGATTTAACCAACTTGTTGGTTGGTTTGATGCAAGTTTGAGTAACTAAATAATTTGTCCCTCTTCTTAGTCTAATCCCGAAGCTTTCAGCATGCCCCGAATCCCCCGCATTTCCGCTACTTGAATGACTTAGCCCCAACTTGGGGCTAACTAAGGACTTGGGAGCGCGTCAAATGACATGAAAAGGTTTGTTCCAACGTTTGGAAGGGTTGATGAAAAATTATCATGAGTTATAACATGCCCATGATGTTTAAATTGAAGAGTAGTAATTATATTAATCACCCACTTATTTTTTCATCATTAGAGGTATTGTGACCCCAACATTTGTTTCAACTCCTAACATCATTATAATAACTTTTAATAATAATTCAACCAATGGAAAAGGTGGTACTAGCAATGCAATCATTAGAAGTGGTGGTGTTACTATTTATATTAGTGTTTGAAGCCCTATGTCAACATTCAACCTTGTTATGGAATTCTTTTTCAAGAATTTGCAAGAATTCCAACATAAGCCACATGCGAGCTTGTGGAACACATATGCAAAGATGATATGGTTAATCATTGTGACCATTGGTCACAAAACCACAAGCTATTCAATTTTGGTATGGAATTTTGGATGAGTTTAGGTGAAAGGTGAAAGATGTCATATCTTGTTAACCAAGATGACCAACTATAACAAATGTATTCATTTTATCATAATGCATTGAACTTAATTTGATAGAGGAATGTGTAATTATGCTAGATTTAGTAAGGATAACTTGAGAAACTCCTCAACACCATTGGTTCAACAATCACATGGCCAACCAAATAATGCCACACTAGCAAAGACCAAGGGGCCAAATAAAAACTAGGTGGTGCTTCGTCATCATATCTTGTTGAATAGGGAGTAAAATACAACTATTGGAAGTTTGGTGTGTCACATTAAAAATGAGATTGCCCTAATCCACTTCAAACCACAACCTCCAACACTAACTTTAGCCAAGCATGTTCCCATTGTAATACTTATGGGCATGATGCATATCATTGCACCATATTGCATTCGGAATTATGGCAAGGCCAATCATAAATGGCCAATGTTGATAAAACTAGGGGTTTAAAAAATGCCAAATAAGGAAAGGTACGGCCAACAAGGGGTTGGCCACCAAGCCAATTCCAAGTTAGTCTAATATATTGGAGGCTCTAGTTATGAGCATGGTAGCACATGTGAAATCCAATGCATTTGCTTTAGGGAAGGAAAAGAACAAGTAAATGCCCCATCTTCTAGTTCGAATTCCAACCCTAGATATTTGTATGGAGGGGATTTTCAAGTTGGGTGGCTCTAGACGAGTATATGCCGAATGTTTCAAAAGATTAGGGATCACAATCAACAAGTGGTGGAAAAAGCAAATTAAGGTCTCCAGGTCAATTGAAATGTTTTGACATATGCACTTGTGATAAAAATGAATTGTTAGTGAGATTTATTGAAGGGCAAGTAAAAAAAAATCCAATAACTCAACTATGTTGATTGGATTTTCAAGCCTTTCACATGAGGTTTGAATTGTTGAAAGGGAACATCCATGATCAAAATGAACCCCATAGTAGTGAATTGACGATGCAATCACTACATCTATTAGGCTTGGCATAATCAACTATTACCCAGCCTATAGTTATTCATGAATGTAGTAATGTGCCATGAAGATTGAGCCCATTGGACACCAAGGTTATCCAACAACACATTCTTAAAGATGGGATATGCCTATTGGAGTTGTTTGGAGGCATTAGTTTAAATATGGTTGGAGCATTACAATTTGGTATCAAGGTTGGAAAATATCATAATGTCAAGAAGGATCCATAGGCTAAGCAAGCCTCCATGTATCATATTATGATGTTACAACAAAAATACCTTAATTTGTTGACAACATCAACAATTCAAGGTTACTAGTGTTCATTTTTTAATATCACATTGTTGGGGCTATTGGATTTGTCCAAGATTGGGCTAATTGATCTAGTCATTGCAGAATAGTCATGTCAAGAGCTTTCGCAAGGTGGGACAAGCCAAGGACTTTTAGACTTTAAATTAGGATTATTCTAAGAATTGATCCAAATTCTACAATATTTGCAAGTTACATAAGTGCTCCCATATGCAGACTTGTTGAAGAATGTCCCACCATTGGGAGATTCTCCATCAATTATTTTGGCAAGATGACAACAGATCAAGGCTTGACATTATTTCAAGAAACTCTTAAAACTATAGTTAGTAGACATAAGTGAAGGGAAAACCTCTTTTAAAAATTAAAAAAAATTCCCAAAAAAAATAAAATGATTAACCCCCTTTTTACCCCTTTGTAACACTAACTACCCTTTTTTTTAAAATGAAAATCTGGGGATAATTTGCCAGAAAGAAAAACACCGACCCTGCAGACTGCCAAATTCTTCAAGGAAAGAATGGGTAGCCTAGCAGCAAGCACTTCTCTTATGCTATTGAGCACCTTTCTCCACACAATCCTGGCATAATAATCTAGAATATAAGCTCCAAATTGTGGTTTCAAAAGGCAGAAGAGGGCTTTTGATTAAACACATAATCATTTATATGTTTTATCCAAATAACCCAAAGTATTATGCCTCTAATCAAATGCCAAATCACTACGAATGGTCTAAGACATTGTGGAAGCATGTCTCTGAAGAGGCATTGACTCCAGTTGAGAGGTTACTCCAAGGATTAGTCATTCACGAAATCTTATAGGACATCATATTTAATTTTTGAAAAATATTGCATTTGAGTGTCTTGTTCTAGCAAGGGTTTGGTGCAAGGGCTTTTTAGTATGGGTGTGAGGCAAAACTTTATCCATCCTCCTCCTTTTCATTTGCCTAATATCCCCTAAGGTCACCACCCATCCCAATACTTTTCCAATGGAAATGAGCTTAACTTCAGAATTCTTATGGTTTTTTTCTGATACTTTAAAATCAATTTCCATAGATGAAAATCACTCAAAATTCAATAAATTTTGCTCCGTTCATCACTCCAAAAATTATGAAACAATAAAGATGCACATCACCTTGTCAAGGGCTTTCCAACAATACCAAAATCAAAGCTAGGAGTTCCATGGTTTGGGAGGGTTAGGGCATGGGCACATCCAAACAATCCAAACTTGGAATCAAGGTTTGCATGAACAGGGGTTTAGGGTTCTAACCTCTTGTTGTGTTCAGGATTATTATCTCCAAGAAGTGTTTTTGAAGTCTTATGAACTCATCTTTGGTGCTTGTTTTTTGTGTGATTTTGATTGTTTTGATGTTTTTGATGATTGTTTTGTTTTGCAGTTTTTATTAGTGTTGCCAATCTAACAATGCACAACAGAAAAATCGAATTCAAAGACAAGAAATGCAATCGGTATGCACAGAACACGGGTGACTATAACTGGTAAAATGGGTGAGTGATGAATTTTGAGCGGGTGGGAGAGAGCAAGACCATCATTTCAAGTTGAAACAAAAAGAACTTTTTTCCCTCTTGGAAAAATGATCAGGCACCCATGAAATCATCAATTGCAAAGAATTGTTATCTAGAGTTACTCTTGCTAAGAATTATGGGCAGCAAGAATTATGAGGAAAGCTTCTAAGGTCAACAATGATACATAATCTCTCTCTCTCTCTCTCTCTCTCTCTCTCTCTCTCTCTCTCTCTCTCTCTCTCACTTGTCACCCCAAAATAAGGGTTGAATCAACACATTTGTTCTACACAAACACAAATACCTTCTTGCCTATTTCACCCTGCAAAAGTATGAAGCAAATACTTCTCTCGGCAGCCTTAGGCTTCCACCTCCTTGGTGAACAGCTTCTTTGTCTGCAAAACGGCCAGCACACCTTCAGTACACATAACAACATTGCCAGTGACTTGTCCCAGTTGCTTTCGATTGCCAGTAAGCAATTGCTCCCCATTTACAGTGATCAGAGCAGCCACTCTTTCATCCAGATATTCAGCTCTAAATTTGAACATATGTAATGAAAAAACGTTTCAGTTCAGGAAAGTGAGAAATACTGAGGGTATACTGACCTGTTCTAATGTCAAAAACATGACAACATTCCAGGAGCCAATTCGACCAAAGTTGGGCAAGAAGCCTTTGTAAAAAGCCATGAGACCCTGCATTTGACCCCCTCCCACTACATTACTATCTATTCACCATCTCTGTGCACTTCTATTCTGTCAAAGCTTGATCTCAGATAAGACTTTTCTGCCATATCAAAACATAACAGAGATGTGGAAGGAAAGAAACAGAGCCTAGGGAAGGGAAGGTGTACATCGTTCTTCAAGGTCTGGACAAAGCAATCAACTGTGCCTTTGTATGCATTACTGCTGCTTCCCATCATTCGTGACTTGACCTGCATGACTGATGGACGTTAAAGATATGCAGCAATTATAAACATCCTACATATACATACTGTCACTGTGAATGAAGCTGAAGCCCTGATGCATGACAAGGAGAAAATTCATCACAAAAGAAGGTGTTGGCAACACACCACATCCACAGGGGAGCCCACACACACAGCAATAAAGCCCGCTCCCAACCCAGAGAGCAAGTGTGTGACGACATTGTCTGAAAACCCTGGCAGCTTAAGTAATGTCTGCACAGTTTGCCAAGAAAGCCATAAGTGTGCAGGAACCCCAACTAAATGCCCCAATTTTGCAGCTGGAAAAAAGTACATCAACTTGTGCACGGCCCCCTTGAGATATCCCAAAGAGTGGAGAAGATGAACAGTGGAGACTTGTTAATGTTTATGTTTACCTGCTTGACTTGGTCATAGCTTGCTAGCTCAGCAGCATTGATGATGGCATTTCGCGCTACGTTGGGGCCAAGCCCAGTCCACAATTTAGTAACTCCTTCCTGGTGACAGCAAAGAATCAGGTGTAGCAAAAGAAACCACAATGATCTGAGCCCAGACATAATTACAATGACCCAACACAGGAGGTTCTGTAATAAAAACTTAGTAAATGTTTTTGTTGTGCTGCTCTTCTCATGTAAACATATCATACACCCTGCAACACCAATAAAGTATGTCACTGGAAGTAGACCTGCTTGGCAATTGTGGAGTAAGCATTCATGGCTCCACTGTAACGCCTAGGTACACCAGGGGGAAGCTTGCCTTCAGCCTGAAGCCGGACCTTCACCAAATCAGTTGGACTAGCCACAGCTATGGCTAGAGCACCTGCTTTCCCCAGTCACAGAATCCTTCATCAAGCCAAAAGTTCTGGAACAAATATAGCCATTGATGCTGGAAGAGGACTGACATCCCAAGGTTTATCAAATGAAGAATGTTGTTCTACATATACAGTACACACATGAGCCAGAGAGTGAGGAAAGGAGAGCAGGCCTTGCCTGTAGTGAGACCAGCTGCAATTTTCTTGTGAAGTGGGGCATCTCCTACATGATTTGGCCCAATGTAGAAGTTCTTCACCTGTACACGTCATATTGCCACCACAACACAGCTATCAGCAACCAAATGAGCAACTTTGCATTAGACCAATAATACTAGGGCACTCATGAACCACCTGTCTGGTTTGCAGATTCCACATTGACAGACCCCACAAACCGTCCTCTAGTACCCTTTCCTCTCTATCAGTAAGTGAGGAAATATCAATGAGATTGCAAAGAAAACTTCACAAACAAGCTTTGAAGGTAACTTTCTGTGTCAGCAACTGACACAAACATGACAAGAATGAGTGCAGTCATTTGAACTTGTGAGTGTTACACACAAAGTATCAGGCCCTTCTCTTTGAGTAAGTTAACTGCTGAGGAAGTTCATAAACCCTGACTCTTCCTCCAAAGCTTCAAATTCCTCCTTGAGAATTGCAAAGGATCTAATGCCAGTTGCAATACCCAAAAAAATCATTTGTTGTGAAGACAGGAGACAAAAAGGGGAATGATGTGGTAAAAAGGCAAGGTGAGAGAAACACACCGGTTCATAGAGGCCGATGCGGAGGCCTCCAAAAAGGATCTGTCTATGAAGACCAGGAACAATCCCTCGCCACAAAGACATTGTGCCCTCCTCCCTGGCTATGGTGGCAATTGTCCCAACCATTCCGCGGTACTTGGGAACTACATTGACCTCACCAGCCAATGCTTTCCCTTGCAGTTGTAATCTGACCTTGGCTGTGTCCAGAGGGATGGTACATACCTGTCATACACATACATACATATCCAATCCATAATCCTCCCAATCGTTAGTCAGAGCACGTAAACATTCCGCAGAAAAATTTCCACATACGCTCAACAAACACAAATCCATTTCCTTCTACTGAAAGCTGATGAATTCTCGAGCATTTTGAAGAAAAATTCCAACAAGACTTCAAACAAAACATACTCTTTCCTGACAGATTCGAACATCCAAGACCTAAAACCCAGCTATAAACAACAAGAACAACAACCAAAACGATCTGGGAAAAAAAGAAAAATGCAAAGCTTCAAATGCTCATTCTCCGAGACAGAGAAAAAACAAGCAAACTTCGCAAATATCAAAACGCTATGTCTCCTTCCTTAACCCCGCTCTCTGAACAAGTCTACTTCCCCGAGGTTTCCTAGAGTTCGGCAACTCCTGACCTGATAAACAAAAGTTAGAAAGAAAAAAATACAAAGAAGGATCTCGCGCAAGCATCAACACAATCGGTACAAATTCAGAAACAGACCGACGACGCTAACTAACTGACAAAGAGAGAGCTAGCTATTTTATTTTCTCAAATTTTCTCTTTCATTTTCATGAGGGATACAAGACATCGATCGATCGATCGCAGGCCACAACAAAGAGCGGAGACGGAGAATCTAAACACACAAATCATCTTCGCAGGAAGAAAAACAAACAAATAAAACGGCAGGAAAGAATCTGGCAACAAGATTTATGAGATGGAAAGAGGGAAAGAAGAACGACCTCGGCAACGCTGGCACTGAAGGCGCTGCTGATGAAGGTACCGGCGAGGGAGATGGGCGTCCTAGTCTTGGGCTTCTTCTCGTCCGCCATCGCCACCGTCCCGCCGCTACAACACACTACTGATGATGAGAACGGCAGGAGAGGAGAGAGAAAAGAGGGAGAGCAAGAAAGAGACACAGAGAGAGAGAGAGAGAGAGAGAGAGAGAGAAAATAAGGGGGAAAATGAACTAAACACAGACTACAATTTTTTATGTTCAATTTTTTTTTTGGGTTGCAACTTTGTTGATGAAACTCCTTGCTGTCCTTATTCCGCCTTTCATCACAAGCAACGTGTCAATAAGGTAATAGTAAAGCTTCCATGATGAAATAGGGCCTAGGCTAGTGCCTTACAATTGAGGTTTTTTTTTTTTTTGGTTTCTTTTGTGGCAATTTTCTGATGTTGCTTGCATCATTGGCTAGCTAGCATCTCAAGAAAGATATAGTATTACATGATAAACAGAACAAGTAGCACAGTAGCAAAAGAAATTTGTAATCCTGTTGTTGTTGCCGTTGTTGTTTGATGACTTGTAGGAGGAGCATGTTTGTTTGGTGACTTGTAAGAGGAGCATGCATGCACATGCATGTTTGTTCGGTGACTTGTAGGAGGAGCAAAGCAGCACTCTAGATTTGACCAACCCAGTTTGTTCAAATCCCTTTCAGGTATGATCCATCTTTGATCTTATCATGTGACACAGAATGAGCAGTAGTAATCTGCAAGGAAGATATAGCTAGCTCATAAGGTAGAGACCCCAAGAAATAGATTCCTGAATCCCCAGTCTTTGGATCTAGTTGGGGATTGGGAGAGGAGGATTTTGATGACTCAGTCACCAACTAGGCATTTTTTTGGCTGTGCTCCTCTTTGCACCAGTTTTTCTGCTCTTCACTTGTACTCCAGCCCAAGGAATTGTATTAACATGA